>Ga0123342_1003499_pt1 | contig 25142 bp, 16 predicted proteins | sample Turbeawhitnodule_FD_89960 | JGI IMG/M metagenome (GOLD analysis project Ga0123342, IMG submission 89960) | Root nodule microbial communities of legume samples collected from Mexico - Turtle bean Mexico white nodule | ecosystem: Host-associated > Plants > Roots > Nodule | place: Mexico: Nepantla... | reverse complement strand
GTTAGATATCTCATATTTATGTAATGGGCTTAGCCCATATGTTTCTTTTTCCTATATAAACATAACCCTATGTGTTCAATATACACAAGGGATTTACCCTATTCTTTCTTTTCCTTTAATATAGTCAAATAGAATTTTATTGTTAAAACGTGATTATATGCTTTCAGAATCCTTCTTAAATATTAGTTACAATCTAACCGTGAGGTGAAGTGGAAGTCCTAGATGGAAAACTTTTGTTTGGTAGAGTTGAAACGTATTGAAAATAGAGGTTCAGAAAAGAGCGTTGGATTGTTGAAATTCGGCTGGTTTGGTTGTGAAGAAATTGTGAGCAAAGAAATATAAAGTAGGTGGGTCTCACATTAAAATAAATGAGTAAAGTACTTAATGGGTCCTGAAACTTATAGACACTTGTTGATTAGTTCCTTATTTTTTTGCACAAGTCCTTGAAAAATTTTCAAGTATCATTTTAGTCCTTCTGTTAGTAGGACTATTAACATAAGTTCAAATCATTAAGCATCATAGTGACACCTTTTTCACTCCTAGATGACTCTTATTTGTCAGGTACAATGTAGAGTAGACTTTTCAACTCCAATGGAAGTTCAAATATTGATGCTTTTGTTGGAAAAGTACTTGACCAACTGCTGAGTGTTGTGGAAATGAAAAAGGACAGTGAAGTTCAGATCCACCATCAAAGAATTGCAATCCACCATTGAAATAATAGAATCAACGACTAGGTAGATTGTATTAACAAGCAATTTTGTTGGATAACCAAATGGCAGAAATAACCTCAAAAGGTGTTGTCTCGGGTGGCTAATTTATAAATTCACTGGCAACTCTAATCATATGAAATGGGATATGCATTTGATATAAAGCGAAAAATTCAAGTGTTTTGAACGTGAGAACATGTATCAATAGGCCCATCTGCACTAATGATAGACGACCTGGAACTTTGTAAGTGCATGAGCAAAATATCAATCAAATTAGTTTGTTTCAAGGTAATAGGTAGACGGCTAGGTGTGAAAAAAAAGTTAGGTTAGAGATCCACCAAGAGGTGGGTTGTTAGTTGTGTCTCCTTTCTTGTTGATACCAAATGACAAAAGTCAAGAACTTAGGGTTGTTGCTCTACACATCTATGTTGATTGTTATGTTTTTATTTGGGCAACTACATGCAACCAGTGTTGTCAAGATCGCGATCTAGATCGTTGATCTTTCAATCTTTTGAGAAGAAAATGAGTCGGATCGAGGGTGGATCGGAATTTGTCCGGATCGGAGTGATTCGGCGATTCATGGGTTGGATCAGACAATCTCTGTGGCCTCCACGATACATGACTCGACCCATTAAAAAAAATTGAAAACCCATAATCCTAATTTCATAACCTCTGCAGCTAACGACTTCGGTCTCGTTGTCGCTCGTGCCTCCGTTCGCGTCGTCGTATCACTGCTTGCGCTATCGCTCACGCACGCAATTCGTCGCCACTCGCGCCTCCGTTTGCGTGCTAGCATGGACTTCAAAGGATGTGAGAGCGTGTATATCAGTGTCGGAAGAGGTTAAAAAATCAATGTTGGATATTGTTGTTATTCCGCAACAAAATTTGTTAAAGAAATCAATCTCTAGAGAAGAGAGTAATGTGGGTTATTCAGAAAATGCTACAAAAAGACCAAGTGAAGAAGAGATTGAGCACTCATCAAATATTTTCAACAAAAGGGGAACTCAAAGTACTATAAGAAGAATGACAAAGAGGATGCATGTTAAGAGATTGCTCGGTTTTTCTACAATAATGTTATTCCTTTTAATGTAGCAAAGAGTGAGGAGATGCTTGAATTAGATGGTAGACATGGTCCCGGATTAAAGCCAACATCATATAATGAAATAAAAGTGAAATATTTGAAGCAACAGGTTGAGGAGACAAATCTGATTCTAAAAGAACATAAAGTTTTTTGGAAAAAATTGGATGTACAATAATGACAGATGAATGGACCGATAGGAAGAAGAAGACTATATTTAATTTTTTAGTAAATAGTCCAAGGGAAACTGTTGTTTTGAAGTCTATTGATGCATTTGATATATGTAAGACAATTGAAAAGATCTTCAAAATGATGGATGTAATTTACCTATATTTGATTTCTAAATTAGAAATATATACTTGTTTTGGAGATTAATTTATTTATTTTTATCTTATTTAGCTACACTCTCCTTTGGAAAATCATTGAACAAAGATGGGACAACCAATTGCATAGGTCGTTGCATGCTGCACGATATTATCTTAATCCCATGTTACACTATCATCTTGACTTAAAGTTGATTATGAGATGAAATGTGGAATGTATGACTGTTTAGAATAGTTGATGGGAAACATTGATGAGATGAGTAAAATTGATGTTCAATTTGAGATGAGTAAAATTCATATTTACTCTTGAAACTCTCAATTTGGGCATCAATCTTACTTATCTCATTAATGTCTCCTCCCATCCTTTTTAAACAATCATACATTCTCGTTTCACCTCATAATCAACTTTAAATTCCGGATGATAATGCAATATGGGATTAAGATAATAGCGTGTAATGGCTTATGCAATTGGTTGTCCCATCTTTTATCAATGATTTCCCAAAGGGGTGTAACTAAGTAAGATAAAAGTAAATAAATTAATCTAAAAAGCAAAGTTTATATTTCTAAAAAAGATTAGACATGAAATAAAAGTGAAAGGTAATTAGTTATTTACCTTTTACTAACTCCATTGAAGAGACTTTGTATCTTCTCTTATGAAGGTCCATCTCTTCATAAATAAATTTCATGGCTGGTTTTTCATTTGAATCCACCATGCGCAACACCTTAATTAGGGGAAGAGCACCCCTCATACAATTCAAAATATTTGTGAAGAATCCCTTATCCAATACTAAATTTCCAATAAGTCTTCCATCTTTAGTTTTTACAAACTGACTAGATTGTCACTCCTTAGATGTAAACATCCTAATAAGTGATTTCTTATTCTCATTTAAACATCCCAAAGTTAAATAAGAAATGACAAAACGAGTATTAGTTGGTCTTATCAAATTTATCCATTCAGTATGTTTGTGCAACAAGCAAATAAGACTAGTTCTTAAATATATGTAGGTTGTGATTTTCTTACCATTAGATATGGTCTCTTGATGGAGAGCATTTTCTTTTCAAAATCTTCTAATATTAAATCAATGCAATGTGTTGCACATGGTGTCCAGTACAATTTTTTTCTCTTTTGCATTAAGAGATCTCTTGCTTTGTAATTTGTTGCATTATTAGTTACAATTTGGATGATATTATCTCCCAACCTTTTCAACAACATCATCCATCAACTTTTTTTTCAGTTGTCTTGGATATGTCAAAAGCATCAATCGCTTCAAAAAACATTTCCCTTTGGACTATTTACAAGAAAATTAACTATGGTTTTTCTTTACTTATCATTTCATCCATCTGTCATTATTGTGCTGCCAGTTTTTTTCCAAAATAATATATGTTCTTCCAATATTTGATTGGTCTTTTCAACCTGTTGCTTCAAATATTTCACCTTGAATTCATGGTATGATGGTAGCTTAAATTCGGGACCATGTTTGGAAATCATGTCAACCATTTTACTGGACTTTTCACTCCTTACTACACTAAATGGAATAACATTGTTGTAGAAAAATAAAGCAATTTTTTGACATGTATCTTCCCTCTCACTCTTCTTGAAGATGGAAATTATAGTACTTTGAGTTCCCCTTCTCTTGAAGATGATTCATCCCACTCTCTTCTTGAGTTGATCTTTTTCTAAAATTTTCATAATCACCCACATTACTATCCAAGTCTTCTCTGAACATAAATTTCTTGATTAAATTAAAACAGTACACAACATTAATTTTTTAACTTCTTCCAGAACGGCAAGACGTGCTCCAACATCCTTTGAAGTGCTTGCAAGATGTGTTTTAGTTTGTAGATACCACCAGTTAAAACCTTCTCACAATATTTACATTTCAAGTTTCTTGATTTTCCATCAATAAAAACACAAATGATTCCATGTAGGGTCTTGTATTGTCATCGTCTGAAGCCATTATAAAAGGCACAAACACTACTTCTGAGTAACGCTATCTCGGAGAAGAAAAGAATGAGAACCGTGACTCATGGAGAATGAAAGAAGAGGAGAACGTGAGCAGTTGTTGTGGCGAACAATAGTAATGGAGAATGCAACTATGAGTGCTGGCAGAGAACCTAAGCGTGACAGCGGTGCCGGTGGAGAACGTGGGTTCTACTTTGTTTTCTCTCTTTAGGGGTTTGTGACTTTCACCCTATTCTTTCCTGCTTCACTCACATATATGCTTTTGGGCTGCATTGGGCCTTAAAATGGTCGTGCTAGGTCCAATAAATTTTGACCTAAAACATGTCGTGCTAGGTTATGTTGCGGATTGACGACGCCTTCTGATGCACCGAGTCGCGCAGTGTCGTGGTGCGATCCTCTCCGATGCCGATTCGTTGGTCGAGTCATCTTGGTTTGGCTTCCATACTCATTGCCTCGTGCAAGTTTGCTAGTTTACTCGCAATTTTGACTACATTGATCACAATGGTGGGAATCATATGGTGATGAACATCCAGAACTACAAAGATTTGCAATTAGAGTACTGAGTTTGACTTGTAGTTCATCTGGTTGCGAGCGTAATTGGAGTGTTTTTGAAAGGTAAGAATTTAAATTATTGAAAGTGATTATATAATTATTTTTTAGATGATCATATGGTGTTAACTAGTTTTATAATTATTTTTGTCCACACTAAGAAAATAAATCGTTTACACCAAATGACCATGAATGATGTGGTGTTTGTGATGACTAATTCAAGATTGATGAAGAAGAAAGATGTTAGAAAAATAAAAGACTATAATATTAGTGATCTGGCTTCTGATGATGAATAGAATGTGGAGGAAAATGGAACATTAGATGGTTTAGATGAAGATATATTACTTGAAGTAGGAGAAGATGATGCTAGTAGAGGTGTTGTTGCTCCATCCATTAATGATTCAGAGGTTCCTCCAATTGATAATGAAAATGTAGATTATTTGGAGGAGGAAGATGATTATCCTATGATTAATGTGAATTTTTTTCTTTGATAGTTTATTTGTATTAAACATTATCTTGAATCTACTTTTAATTATGTTATGTATTTGGACCATTTTATGTATTATAAATCTATGTTTAATTATGTTATGTATTTGGACCATTTCATGAATTACGAATCTATTTTTAATTATGTTATGTATAGTAGTAACTTAAATAGTAACTCTTTCGAATCTCAGGTTACGAGTTTTCATACTCTTTCTGATCCGCTTCCGAATTACAAGTTTAACAACATTGCATGCAACACTGGAGCTACATAGCCCTAGTTAAGTTAAAAACCAAATATTGATGCTCTATAGTTGATGAAGGATATTCTTAATAAGCAATGGGTTATATGCTAAGAGTTGCATTATGGTTGCTGCATGATGTTCATTTGAGGGAGGTGAAGTTCAGGTTGAAGTTGCTGAAGAACTATCGGAAAACAAGGTTTGTGGAAGTCAATGTTGGCAAAAAAGTTTTGTTCTGATGAAGAGAAGGCAAAGGTATGAATTCTCACAATTAAGAGTCACCTTGGAATCAAACATCCTCCATCATGATTTATGATTAGAACTGTTAGACCCATAGATGGATTGACCCTTTCATGTAACTCTGATTAATAGTGTCAATTGCCAATATTTGTTTTAGTACATTCTTTTTTAGACTTCAAACATCAGATCAAACATACAATATAAATTATTACTTGTGAATTAATACTCTTACTATGATAATTGATTGTGTTTCATCTTTTCAATGATAGCACTGAATTGATAATAGGTTTTGGTACAGTAATTTTGTTATTAATCAAACTTGTGTCTTTTGCATCTTTTCTCCTTGAAAAGGGTTATCTATACATTATCGATAAACTATTTTAAATACATACTCCTATTGGTTGAAATTTATTGAAAACAACAAAACTAACATTTTCACCTCAGATTTAGGGTTGTTTAAGGTTTAATAAGAAGTATCTATTAGTTTTTGTTGATAATTAATTTCCATCACAATTTAGTTAGTGATTTTTAGAAGGGTGTTTTTTCTTAATCATATTTTTTTTATCTACAATATTTGAACCCAGAATCTTATATAAAAATACTGATGATTTGTTCTTTACGTCCAAGACCACTCGTACTAATAAGATGTTGGCACTACCAATCTGAGCTGTTAGTATTGTTATAATAATCAATTGAGAAATGATTTTCTATAATTATTATTTTGATGGATAGAAATTTTTAATGCAAGGTGATTTTTTGTGTTAAAGTATAATAATCTTTTTATTTCTAAATCATACAATCTAATAAGAAATTCTAAAAATATTTCTTCTCTGTTTTACTTTTAATTTCTAAATTATCCTTTCTCTAATTTTGTCTTTTTTTCTATTTTATTCACATTTTCCCCTTCGAGTTAATTTGCAAAAAAAAAGTGAAGAATGGAAACTTATGTTTATATTGTTACTACTTTTTCATTTATTGTTGCCTGTTATATTCATTTTCATGGGGATGATTTTATCCTTTTCATTTATTTTTTTATAATTCAATTCCATTAGTCTTTAAAGTTAAATTCATATAATGTGACGTGTTTTAATGTAAAAATCGTAATTAATATTAAATTTAAATACATATATTTAACTCATAATTATAATTTATTTATTTTTACTTAGCATTCAAGAAAAAATGTATTATTTTAATATTGAATGCTTAATAATATTTTATTATTTACAATAATTTTTATTTTTTGTAAAAAAATAACTAATAAATATCTGAACAAATAGAAATTGTGACATGGAGATAGAGAGATAAAGATCAAACATAAATTTTATATCCATATCCATAAAATATCAAGCAAAAAAATAAATATATATTTTTCTTACTTTAAAAACAAATATGAGTATAATTATTTTTTAGATTACATCACATAAACAGATCACATAAACAGGTGAATCATACACCATATTTTTGTTCTTAATACTTATATTTTATATAGAAGACTTTCTGAAAATATCTTGTGTTAGGATGTTAACGTGAAATAGTTTAAAATTCTTCATATTTTGCTTTTCGTCACACTAATGGGATTTGTTAAACAATACGTACAAGTTTTCCTCTTGAAAGAACCAAATCAACTAAAAAATATTATCAACATAAGACAAACCATATATAACATCACTTTCTATTAATAAATAACTAGCCATGAAAACTACCTTTTTACATAAACAATTTGAAATCAAATGATATTATTTTATTTTAAACAATTATAAGATTTTTTTTATGTTACATATTAGCCTTCTCACAAAATTAATAAAACCATACAAAACATTTTTGTAGTTGAAGAAATAGTATATACTTTATAAATAAAATATACAATCAACATTTCATCATTAGAGGAATATGACTTCTCCAGACTCTTTATGATATTCTTTTATATATTTATAATTTTTTTTCATAATATATATTGTAGGGTTTTCAGAAATATTTTAATTAGTATTTCCATTGTGAAAAAACATTTGCAATTTTTTATTTTAATAATTTTTTTTATTTCATAATAGTTACAAAAACAGTGGAAGTGATAAAAATATTTTTTAGTTATTTTGTATAAATATTTTTAAATAAAATGACAATAAGGTGATGGTTTTTCTATTTTTATGAAAATAAAAATATGTATTCCCCTCAATGTAACTTATCTGACTTTTTCTCTTTTAATATTATCAATCTGGTAAATTTTATTTACATCTATCCAACTTAAAAATAGTTATTTTTTATCTTTGGAGTTTTAGTGATCAAATAAATTACTTTTATATTCTAAGAATTTAGTTTAGTAAATTAAAAAAATTCTTATAAGTTACTTCTGTAGATCATCTTATTACATTAATTAAAAAAAATCAATGATAGTTATCTTCTCTCTCGAATATTTTGTTTGTTTTAATAGTTCTATTGTTTGTTTTAATAGTTCTATATTATATTGTGAAGGGGAAAAGATTAACTAAAGTGGATGATTCAAGGTTGTGGATAAATATAAAAAAAAAAATCACACGATTTAGATTATTTTATAAATACATGAGATTAGTTGTTTTATTTCTTTTTTTTTTATCTTAATCTCGTAAAAATGATTTGTAAAATAAGGATAATAATTAAATTATATATTATAATTTTATTTTATTTTTAGTTAATGTAAGATCCGATATATCTTTTCACATAATGAATATTTTAAATATGTAATTAGATATACGTGAATTATTTAACAAAAGTTCAATAACGATGGTACAAATTAACTCACTAATTTTTTTTTAAATAATTCAAATATCAATATACGTTAAACTTATAAAATTAATTTATAATATGGGTGTAAGAGTATATGCACTCATCAAACACCTCACAATTATCACCTTTAAAAAAATAAAAATTATATATTAATTCAAATATTGAATAGAACATAATGCTTAATATAAGAACCCACAATTCACTTTATCACTATAGGAAAAACATCATATTAGCATTGTTGATAAAGAAACAAATTATTTTTGTACACGAAACACACTACTGGTGATTGTGACTATCACCACTACAAGAAAATCAATAAATAAAATTAATTTTAAAGATAAAAAATAATTAGTTATTATATTAATTAAATTATATATTATTTTATAGATAAAAAATTATAAATATCTAAATTAGTTTATATTATTGATAAATAGTATATAAATTGGTACCTAATTAACTACCAATGTTTTAGGTACCAATTTTATAATATAAATAAGTGGTAGCTAAAACCTTAATAGTTAATTAGATACCAATTTAATTTTTTTTATTAATAATATAAATTAATTTTGATACCAATATTTTTTTAGTTTATAAAATAATATTTTTAATTTAATCAATATAACAACTAATTATCTTTTGTTTTTATTTAATGATATTCAAATAGTTCACATAACACACTTTCTAAATTTCTATCATTGGTGTGACAAATATATATATATATATATATATATATATATATATATATCTTAACTTAGTGAAGTTCTCTTTTTATTTGAGCTTGACATTATTGAATTGAGAGAATAGTTTAAAATAGAAATATGGTGAATTAGTTGAACATAATTAATTATATTTTTCACATAATACCAATTATGGGATGTTCAGTTTATGTTCATGGATTCTATTTCGGTATCTTAATATGTGTGAAAATATCACAATTTCGGTATCTTAATAGTGTGAAAATATCACAACATGTTGTGTTATGTATTGAAAATTTTAATAGTTATATAAGTTGAAAGGTGACAAGTACAAAGGATTTGAAATTTAGCATATAACTTAAGTTTAGTTATTTTTTGAAGCAAGAATTTAACATTCTTGAGGTTATAATTTAAGATGTTCACCAAGAAGAATTTGAAATTAGTAGAACGTTTTAAATATGATTTAATTTTTTGAAATTGAGATTAAATTTTAAAATTAGTTTGACATTTTAAAGTAATGATTGAAATTGTAAAGTGGTTTAATATTTTTAACTATTGATTAGAGTTTAAGTAGGGTTAATATTTGAATGTAGGGAATAAAATATAAGAAAGTAGTTCTTATATTGCTAAAATTTAACATTTAGTATTTTTAATACATATGTTTTATGTTATACGGTATTGATTGTTGTTCAAGTGATTAGTTTCAAAATTTTGTGTTTTTTTGTTAATTGAAGTATTTTATATTTAATTTATCACAATAAGAATATAGTGATTATATGATTCGGTCTCTATATTCTTATTTTAAAGAGTTCTATAAATTAATTTTGATAGAAAAATAATTTCTCTGTCAATCTTTCATTTTATTTTCTCTTGAATTTATCTAGAAAGGAAAATAGAATAAAAAACTTTTAAATTTAAAATATTATATGAAAAAATTATAATTAGCAAAAGAACATAAAACAAAGAAGAGACCACTTCCCAGGAAAAATATATTTTTATGAATAGTTTGTTTAAAAATGACAACCAAATAACAAAATGAGATCTATCTACTAATGAATTAGTATTACTCACACATGTACTTTTCTTTTTTCTTTTAATAAAAAATCGTATTTTAGTCTCTTATAAAACTCTTACTGGGTGTTATTGTCCAATATAAAAGAAATTTTTTATTATTTGCATTATATTGATTAACTTTATCTCAAACAAAATAATTTAAAAAGAGACATTATGTCAATTCTACTTAAATGCGTGATTAATATTATTTAACAAATAACTGATAACTTAAATATATTAATTCAGGTCGAAACCATAGCAAAACAAAAGTAAAAGTTTTGTAAGAATCAAAATAGAATAAACTCTATTGAGAATAAAAACAAAACACACAAAATTATTTGAGAAAAAGTAAAAAAAAAAAAAAACATTTTATTAAACTACTAACATGTCATATGACAAATAATTAACTAGTATCCATAAACAAAAAAACTAAAATAGAAATAATTTTTTTATCGAAAATCAAAACAGAAAAATAATTACCATTTACTTACGCCAAATTAATAACACTAAAAAATGTTACAGAAGTAAGATATTAAATATGAGCCATTAATATATAAGATAAAAAAAATGTAGAAATGTTTTAAAATAAAAAATATGACCTAAGGAGACAGCTTAAGGTTCGAAAAAAAACAAAAAACAAAAAGCGCATCATTCTCAACATCTTCAATCTGACACCACAATAAATATTTTATTTTATTTATTGAAATATAGTTGTCTATCTATCCACAAGATTCTGATTCCACATGAATTCTGGTGGTTAGGTAGTTTAATATCAATAAATTAATAGTTAATTACGTAAACTGAAAATACATTAATAATTAATTACGTAAACTATAATTAAACTGAAAATACAGTTATTTTTACAACGTTCAATAATACCTTATTACCAATTTTATACATTTTCACATAAAAAAACATTATTTTATTTTAAAAAGTAATTGTGGAATGATTGTATTTTACAGATATTTTGACACCAATCCCACTTTCACATAAAAAAGTTTATTATTTTATTATGATATAATATTTTATTTTAGAAAATAACTGTAAAATGATTGTTTTTTTACTATTGAAATTAGAAGCATGTTTGAAAAACAAATTGCATGTAGAAGTTGATATTTTATTTGTTTTCTTCTCTATTCTAAAAATATGTTTTTCAAACATACAGATAAGATTATTTTATTGTGTTTGTGCCTATAATTAGAGTGAGGCTAAGACAAGGAACGGTAGATCACCCCACCTTTAACGGTTTTCTATTTCTAGTAACCATTTTTTGTACTTTAAGTAACCAGTTTATGTGAAACTGCTGCAAAAATCATATACTACTCAGTTCTGTTACATTCCCTTTTATGGAATCTGTCTTTTCCACCTACCCTTTGCTACTATTAGCTTCCATCAAGGAAGAAAATTCCTGGGTTTGTGAAAATTCTGAATTTTGGCTTCCAAGTTTCAAGCTTTTGGAATTTTAGGACAGTTGTCTCTTTTGGGTGTTTGAGTGGGTTGGAATGTGAAAGCTTATCTGATAAGAAGACAGGCATCTTAGTTCAAAAACCTCTTTCAGCTACTTACAGATTGCTCAATGAAGAGGTTCTGACATGGTTAGTAGAATTTGAACTCATGTTCTTGTGAAGAGCTTGCATTCACACTCACATTAAGTGCATTACACAACTGGGACTTTCTCATTATCATAAATGGTTGACACCCTTTACGAATCCTTGTTCTTGGTGACTTAATTGTGGGTTAAATTCTTTCATTGATGCACTTGATGGAGTACAAGCATTCAAACCCAACTTCATTGTTAAATTTGTCTTTTGTTTTAACTCAGTTTGTTGTTTGTTTAATGTGTTGTGATGTTTTAAACATCTGTTATGCTGAATTTATTGCTATATACAGTTGTGCCTAATTTCAAGATTGGAATTTTCTTTAGGTTTAAATAATAGCTTTAGGGTAGTTGGCGGCTACTCATTAGTTTGGTTGGCGAATTTTGACTATTGGATGTGATGATTTGCTTATACTAATTCCTCTGATTCAAACTTTTACTAAAACGAGGACTTTGGAGTAATGATTCTTGAATCCTCAATTCTAATTCCCCCAAGTTTCAAATACCGGATTTTAAATGAGGTGATGTTTTTTTGTAATTACTCATTATTGTTACATAAAGTTTTTCTGTTAAGTTCCCGTACTTCAAAACATTCTTTCAAGTTCCTGTAAATATCATTTTTAACCCTTTTTAGCCTTTGCTAAAGAGATTGAAAAGAATTGAAATGATATGTGGACACAACAGAGATTAAAATTGGTATGTGGAAGGACTAAAAGAAGATTTTTTTGAAGTATGAAGATTATAAGAAAAGTTTTTGTAAATATGGACAACAAGGGAATGATTATTTTTTTAATTAATTTTCTTTTTCTGTTTGATTTTGTTGTGTTTTTCTTTCTGTGATCAGAAGACTTTTGTGTGATGATGTTCAGTTCCTGAGAACCCTTTCCTAAGATTGTGCATGCCATGCAGTGTTAAACCTTGGTGGCTTTTAGGATGTTGGTAAGCTGGGAAGAAGCCTCTGGTGCAAATTTTTATTCAAAGGGACTCTAACGTAGGTCAAATTCTCAACTTCAATTTTTCTCTCAACCAAACCATGGAAGATCATTTTTGCCCTAAGGGGAATGAAACTGGCTATTGCACCTCTCCTGGGGCCCAGTTGGAGGAATCAACATCGGTTGATGGTGGAATGAAAAAATCTGCTTCAGAAGACATGTTTAGCAACTTCTCTGAGCTCATGAACTTTGATACCTATGCTGGTTGGAACAATAGCTCATGTATGACTTATCAGAGTTTGGCTAATGTGTTTTCATCATTTTCCTCAGCATCATACCCTCCCTCCGAGGGATTGAATTTGGTGGAACATGGCAATGGTCCATGCTTCATGACAGAAGTTAGTGAAATTCACAGTGGTATGGAAAGTTCTCCTAGTTGTGAGGAGAGAGGTATATTTCAGCAAATGGACATCCAACTTGGGTTCTTAGATGAAGCAAATGATTCAAACAGCTTTGATTCAAAGCAAAATCGTAATGGTACATATCAGCAACTTAATACCTCAGACATGTGCAATTACTTAATCTCAAGGTCATCAGGTAGGCCACTTGATGATAGAATATTGAGGGCTTTGTCCTTCTTTATGGAATCAGTTGATGGGGAAATGCTGGCACAAGTTTGGGTACCTATAAAGCATGGTGATGAATTCATCTTAAGCACAAGTGAACAACCTTATTTGTTAGATCCAAAGCTTGCAGGGTACCGAGAGGTGTCAAGGGCATTCACATTTTCTGCAGAGGGAAAGAAAGGATCATGTCCAGGGCTTCCTGCTCGAGTGTTTATATCACATGTTCCTGAATGGACTTCCAATGTTGGTTACTATAATAAAACTGAGTACTTAAGGTTGGACCATGCATTGAATCATGAAATTCGTGGATCTATTGCTCTTCCTATTTCCGATCTGCATTCTCTAGTGCCATGTGCTGTATTGGAACTAGTCACTACAAAGGAGAAACCGAATTTTGACAGAGAACTAGAAATTGTTACTCATGCACTCCAGGTGGATTTTTCTTCTGCTATTTCTCTTGTACACTGTAATTTCTGCCGTTTCCTGTCTCACTGCTTCTTATACTATGTTTGTTTGGCAAATCAGTGTTATTCATGGAAAATTTTCTACCTTGTCTGTATTCTGTAATATTTTATGTCTATCTCTTGCTGTAGGTGAGGAAAAGTTAGGAAAGAAGATTTTCTAAGCATGTGCATGGTGCTGGTGCAGTCATATTTCTAGTGATCAAACTAGGATTAGTTTGCAAAAATTGTAGCCTTCAAATTATACTAGTCTATTTCTAGTCCATAGTCATCCTTTGTAGGCACATCCTGCATTCATTAGTACATAACTTACTTGTATGAGAAACCTCTAGGGCCGTGATAATATGAGTCAAGTCAGTTATGGATCCACTCTACAATTACTTGGAAAAGTAGCCTTTTCTATGTTTTAGATATTTCCATATTATGTTATCATCGAAGGTTCTAATGATAAATATCCTTGTGATGACTTTATGCAGCTTGTAAATTTAAAGACCATTACGCCTCCACGACTTCTTCCCCAGGTAATGATAATCCATACTATGATGATTTATCATATTGATCTTTCCCCACCATAAAGGCAAAGCTAAACTTTCTAAATTTTCAATGGAGTGGAGGGGCTTGAGAAGTGTCATTATCTGGTTTTCTGAACAACTTATTAGTGGTTCTTTTTCTGCAGAGTCTATCAAGTAACAAAAGAGCTGCTTTAACAGAGATACTTGATGTGTTACGTGCCGTGTGTCATGCACATAGATTGCCACTAGCACTGACATGGATTCCCTGTAGTTACAGTGAGGGATTAGGGGATGAATCTGAGAGAATACAAATCAAAGAAGGTCATACAAGTTCTAATGAAAAATGTGTGTTATGTATTGAGGAATCAGCTTGCTATATAAATGATGGAGCACTGGGAGGATTTGTTCATGCATGCGTTGAACATCATCTTGAGGAAGGACAAGGTATAGCAGGGAAAGCTCTTCAATCAAATCATCCATTCTTCTATACTGATGTGAAGACATATGATATTGGTGAATACCCCCTTGTTCATCATGCACGCAAATATAACTTGAATGCTGCAGTTGCAATTCGGCTGAGGAGTACCTATACTAATGATGATGATTACATATTAGAATTCTTTCTGCCGGTGACCATGACAGGGAGTTCAGAACAACAACTTTTATTGGATAATCTCTCAGGTACCATGCGGAGAATTTGTAGGAGTTTGAGAACAGTTTCAGATGCTGAGTTAACAGGAATAGAAGGATCCGTAGCTGAGTTTCCAAAGGAAAAAGCCACATATTTTTTTCCCATGTCCAAAAGAAACTCTCAGATAGCATTTATAAATGATGATCATGATTCGGTCCAGAAAATGTCCTTGAAAGCATCTAACAATGGGATAGAAGCTGTTCATAGCCAGGTACATCTTGGCCATTTCCTTTATCCTGTGCCCTTGAGAAATTTAATATAAAATGAATGCTTAGTTTGAGAAAGCATTTGGTACCAAAGTTATTGTGATAATGGAATTAAACAGGGGAGAAGTACTGATTGTCCAATGGGAGTGAGCTAATGTAGAAAAAACTTCATGGAATTTATGCTTCAACTTTGTAAATTGGTGTAATGGTTTTGGGATTGAACTTTAACATCGTAAGAATTTGTCTTGTAGGTAGTGAATGGATCAAGAAAACAGATTGAGAAAAAGAGAAGCACAGTGGAGAAGAATGTTAGTTTGAGTGTTCTCCAACAGTACTTTTCTGGTAGTCTGAAAGATGCTGCAAAAAGCATTGGTGGTGAGACCCCGATGTTAATTGTGTTAATTTCTTCACCTTATTTTTAATTAAGATTAATGTTTTTGGGTTATGTGAGATATTTTTTTCATCAATCACATTTGTTTGATTTCATGCACATAAGTTCTGAAACAAATGTATATGTTTTTTCTCTACCAGAGTTTCTACTTACTAAAGAAAATAATAAATGCAATTTCATTGAATTATTCATGATGGAATTGTTTAGAATGAAAGATGCAAGAGAGATGTTACAAATTTAGATATGCAAAGTGTTATGCTAAGCCTGAGTTGAATTCATAAATTCAAAACCATACTATTGTTGCTATATGTTAAACTGAAGAAGATGTTATAAATTTCTGAAAGACTGAAGAAGTATGTTTCAGAAAGAAGAGGTAATTCTTGTTAACAAAGTCAGGTTTTTCTTCTTTGAACAGTTTGCCCAACAACTCTAAAACGGATATGCAGGCAACATGGAATTTCAAGATGGCCATCCCGGAAGATCAATAAAGTGAATCGTTCATTAAAGAAGATACAGACTGTGCTTGATTCTGTCCAGGGAGTGGAAGGAGGGTTGAAGTTTGATCCTTATACTGGGGGGCTTATAGCTGGAGGATCAATAATGCAAGAAATTGACACACATAAATATATTCTGTTTCCTGAGAAAAGTGCTGTGAAAGACCCTAAGCATGCAACACAAAAACCAGTCTCAGTAGTTCCAGCACCAGGCAGCACTAGTGAGAATTCAACAATTAAGTTGGATAATGATGATGGTGTTTGTTTGGTGGGAAACAAGCTTGTGCATTCAAGAAGTGTACTTATATCTGATACCAGTGAGGGAGGATTGAAAAAAGACAATGCTTCTTCTGATGATTGTTGTGAAGATTCAAAATCAGTGGCCATGAATGATGGATCAAGCCAGAAGGGCAGCAAACGGGCCAAGAATCAGGATTGCCCTGATCAAACTTGTTCAATATCCTTGGTTACTGATGAGGTTGAAGTTGGAGTAGATGGGGGAGAGGGAATTGATGAACACAACCACCTTAATTCTTCAAGCACTACACACTCATCCAATGGCTCTGGCTCAATGATGCATGGCAGCTCATCACGCTCTCAAAGCTTTGAGAACCAAAAGCATTCAAAAGTAAAATCAACTTGTGTTGATAGTGGGTCAAAAATGATTGTGAAAGCTAGCTATAGGGGAGACACTATTCGTTTCAAGTTTGATCCATCCGCAGGTTGTTTCCAGCTATATGATGAAGTTGCAACAAGGTTCAAACTCCAAAACGGGTCATTCCAGCTCAAATATCTAGATGATGAAGAGGAATGGGTGATGTTGGTGAATGACTCAGATTTGCAGGAATGTATAGAAATTTTGGATGACATTGGCACACGTTGTGTGAAGTTTCTGGTTCGTGATGTGCCTTGTGTTTTAAGCAGTCGTGGCAGCAACAATTGCTTCTTGTCAGACAGTTCATAGTGTCTGATATGATGCATGGCTTCATTGAGACCATTCAAAGTCTTGCTTCAACAATATTTTGTTAATTTGTCACATTATCATGAGGGTTTTGGTTCACACTTGATTCCAATAGTATGTTGGTTGGAAGAGTTGGCCTTTTAGCCACCAATGCAACATGCAAATTTCTTCATTTCTGTGTAGATGTTTCAAGTGCCATTTGTGGGCATTGGGTCAAATATTTGTTATAATGCTATCTTCTAAGGGTGGCTGTTTTTAGTAGATAGAAAGATAAACTCACATGATAGCACTAGCATGTTAAATATGTAGTTCTCTCTCAATATGCTTCATTAAAGCATGTAGAGAAGACAGATGATGTAAATAGCTCAATCTTCAGTTGATCAGATTTGTCATCTCAGAATATGATCAGAAGTTAAAAGAATCTCTATGTTTGAATTCTTGTTTCTTTTTACTTTGCAAATGATAGTAAGTTAGGAACATAAAGTGCTAGAGATAATGACTTAGTAATGAGTAAATTTCATAAGAACATTTCGTATATAACATCTCATAATTTATAATTTATAATAAGTTGCAAATCTATGTAAAATGGATATAAATTTTATTTTATAAATAAGTTTCATAAAATTAAATTAAACTTATTAATAGAAACATTCGAGTCAATTTTATATAATAAATCTATGATAAGGTAATAAAAAATCATTTTAAGATAACTATTACGAAGTGGACCTTAGGCCTAACTCAACCACATAAAATCAACTCATAAAGTTGAGGTTTGCACCCACTTATATACAATGAAAGACTCTAATCTCTAGTCGACGTGGGATCTCCAACAATAACTTTATTTTTAAATGGATATTTTATTTCAATTTTTATAATGTAAATAATATTTTTACATCCTCCAATATATTAACAAATATTTAAAGTATTAAAGACAAAATAATTGATAAGTTAAAGCTTTGAGACGAGTGAGTCAACCTTTTATAGAATTGAGAATTCACATTGTGGAAGGTTGGCTTTTTAAAAAAAGGAAGAAAAACGAAAAACACGTGCTGTTGTAAAAAAGTTGGAACAACAGAGATGAAGGTTCTTGGAATGAGTAATTAAAATTATTTTTATTGTTTATAATAAGAAAATTTGACATACTTAATAAATAAAATACTTTTTAAATTTTAATTATTTAATTAATATCCCTAATTAAATGAATCCACGCCATGGTTATTTAACATTTTACCTGTTTTGTCACAAAAAAAAACTAAATGAGGAAATGTTTTCACCGTCCTGATCCGTTCCACCAAAGATAAATCAATGGCTGAAATCGAAGTAATTAATTATTAAAACACTTTTTTGTTTAAGATATTGTTTGTACCAACGTAAAATCTAAATCGCGTTGAGTTGTTGTCTGAAGAGCTTATGCTGTTTGATTGCAATTCGCATGGAACCATCAGCTTCAGGTTCAGTTCGCAGAACCCTCGATTTTTTAAATTTGTTCTTTTTCTAATTTCGTTTATTAAAGAAAAGGGGTAATTACTATTGTTGTTGTTGTTCTAATTTTTCTTGATGAAACCAAATAAAGAAAAGGGTAACCGCAAAACTTGATCTTTTGGTGATTATTAGTGAAATTGGATTTCATAGTTTGGCATGTATTGATTCGGCAATTCTGGCGGTTCAGTCAATTACTGTGTAGTATTCTGGGCATTATCAAAATGAAGTGTGGTTTGTGTCAGTATTAGAGACAAGAGAGGTTTTGATTTGTGTTTCCTGAGTGGTGGTGGTGATGATAATGGAATTTATCTTTTCTCCCTCTTAATGGGATTTCCATTCCAACAATTTTATAGTTTTGTGTTGCAGCTCCACCTAAACCGTGGGAGAAAGTAGCAGCCTCATCTGGGCCTGCACCTTTTAAACCCCCATCAGCAGGTACCACCAGTGATGTAGTTGAGTCTTCAGGGACTGCAAAACCTGGGGAAATAGTTTCAGCTTCCAATAACACTGCAACTGTCAATAGGAATGCTCTTGGAAGACCCCTTCCAACAAGGCCTTGGGAGCAGAATTATGGAAGTACCAGCTATGGAGGTGTCTTTTTTATGTTAAATTGTTTCTGGTCTTGCATATTTGTTCTCCTATGATCCTATCCTTTTGGCTTTTCCTTGCTTTACCTATTTTTGTGAGTCGTTTCATTTGTGATTTACAGGGTATGGTTCTACAATGAATTACAATTCTGGATATGGATCCTCCTATGGTGGAGTGGGAGGGTTTAGTGGTGGTGGAGGAATGTATGGCAACGGTATCAACAGTATGTACAGGGGAGGAGGATATGGGGGGCTTTATGGGTCCTCTGGGATGTATGGAGGGGGAATGTATAATGGTGGCTTTGGTGGTGGTCCAATGGGTGGTTATGGCATGGGTGGTGGTCCTTATGGAGCTGAAGATCCCAATAATCCATATGGTGCTCCTTCACCGCCCCCAGGATTTTGGATTTCTTTCATACGTGTGGTGAGTGAGCAATATAATTTTCTGCCCAGTTTTGTTCTTTTTTTCCTTACTAATTGATTTTGGTTCTCATATTCTGGGTTACTATTACTAATTACTTTATCATAAAGTAATGTATAATTTCTTATTACTGATAATTTATTTACTATTTTTTTAATTATATGTTTGATACACATCAAATTCTCTCTCATTTCTTAATATCCTTGATTTAGTACAATGCATTTCTTTTGTATGTTATTGTACAACAAGAAGTTCAATTGGTCAATCCTGTCTGTGCTTCATTGGCGTAATAATTACTCTCACTTCAGACTAGATGCAACAGAAACTAGGAGAATAGATGTTCCTCAAGTTTTAAGTACTTTCAGTGTTGTTCTTGATTCAAATTGGAATTTAACATCAATAATTTGCGTAATAAAGGTCTTCATTAAAAGTCAGTGTATGTAGGTTACTGAGGTAACACTATTTTTGTCCTTAATCTTTCTTATGAAACTTCATGTTTTTAGGTGTATTTGGCCATTCAATCGGCATTCTAAAAGGGACACGTTATTTTAAATCCTTTTTTGGTGTACTCTATTCACTGTTCTCATTCTACTCCACGACCTCAACCTTTCCCCCTCCTTTGAAAATTTGCTTTGCATTATTTTATTTTATTTTTTCCCTTTAAATTGTAGATGCAAGGCGTGGTTAACTTCTTTGGTAGGATTTCAATTCTCGTAGACCAGAACACGCAGGCTTTCCATATGTTCATGACCTCACTTCTTCAGGTTTTACTTTCATCTTTTTCTTTCCATTTTGTGTTCCTTTCCTTTGTTAATTTGTTAATATTATACTATAGGCTATAATGGATGTTTGAAGATCACAAGTAATCTATAATCGCTCCTATCTTTTGAAATCTGTTAGTTTGGATCTGGTTTGTCCAGTCCAAATTCCAAATCAGTTAAAAGTAACCAAGTGATTTAATCAAAGCACAATTCGATTGATGGATGTATGTATTAGTTTTCTCACAGAAATGCACTGAGTTTACCTTCTGTTACATTTAATTTAATGCATATTGCAGTTAGCCATTCTAGTTTCTATTGTTTACTTTCTTTTCACAGGGCATGTTGCCAACAATGATAGTCCATGCCAAAGATCACTGTGTTTTCTCCCCCTTTCAAATAGTATTATGAATGTTATTTTAATGCCATATATGGTTACTTGGTATCTTGACAGCTTTTTGATCGGTCTGGTGTGTTGTATGGAGAGCTTGCTAGATTTGTGCTGCGGTTGCTTGGAGTCAAATCTAAGCCCCAAAAGATTAACCATGCAGGTCCAGATGGACTTCCACTGCCTGGGCCACACAGTTCCTCTGTAAATCATAACTATATTGAGGGAACAAAGGCTGCACCAAGTGGTTCTTGGGACAATGCATGGGAATATGATGCCAATAAATGATGAAATGAATCTGTTGTGCTGCTGATAGAGAGAATCCAAAGACAATATAAGGAATTGAGAAACAGCTGAAGCAATGCAAATGAAGATACTGAAGATGTGCAAATCATGCTTATCCTGGAATTTTCAGTATGCTTTGGTTAGATTTGTTTGTTTTACTGGAAACGAAATACAATGGTAAAACAAACCAGTAATACATTTACTTTAAGCATCTGCTTGGAATTTTGTGGGATACGATTTGTATAGATAGTTGTATTGCTTTGTATTTCAAATGTTGCTTAACCTATTGGGGGAGACAAATAGAAACAAGTAAATTGAGTGAAAAAAATATAAAGGCTTGTTTGACTCTTCAATTTCTGGTTTTAAAAACCGATTTCTTAAAAAATTTGCATTACTGAGCAATTAAATTTCATATAGACTTTACTAAGTTCTGACAATTGTTTCCAAAATAAGTTTTTTAGAAATATATATATATATATATATATATATATATATAAACGAACAAAAAAATTATACGTTTTCTCATCTGTTTTTTTAAGCATCATGTTCAAGTGTTTAAGAAACATCTTATTAGAAAATACAAATGTTCTTGAGGCTCAAAAACTTATAAGTATATCGGGACAATCAAATATAAGAAAGAATATACATTGTTTTTGGGTTACCTTGTATTGTTCTTCCTAAACATTGTTGTTTTCTTGGGTCTAAATAAATGCTAGAAGCATAAAGCTTGTTTTCCCCGACTCTGTAGAAATAGTAAAACCCCATCAAAGGTGATGCTACACCTTCTGAACAATATAGACCAACAGTAATCGCATTACCTTCAACAAATTATGTTTTAAACCTTTGTTAAACACCATCCTTAAATAACACTGTAAAGTTGTTTTAAAGAAGAGTGGAAATAAATGTCAAATGGTAAAACTGTTTCAAATAGCATGTGTGTATTGTTTATAAATAAGTACTTATCTAATAAAATAAGCATATTCTTTGTCTAATCTGCTTATTTTAAAATAAACAAATTTTATCTTCTTAAATAAGTGATTATTTTAAGAAGTACTTATTTTAAGTTATTTTATTTCAATTTCTATGTAATTCTTTAAAATTTCTATCTATTTTAATTTACTCTTTTAAATTGAATTCAATGTCAATAACTAAAATATTATTTAAATTAATTATTATCAATTTAAAATATAACTAATAGACTCAAAAACATTTATTTATTATATTTGTATATAAAATAAACATTTATGTAAAAAAATTTAAATATGAAACTTATACATTTTACAAGTTAAAATAGTAGTTTGTCTTAAATTTTGACAAATCATTTCAACTGACTGACAACTCCACAAGAAACTTCTAAAATATAAAAAAAAAAAAAATCTCCTTCTAAAAGGTTATCTTCATAGTAAATTTAAAAAAAAAGTTCCCAAACAACAAAAATTTAAAATAACCTGAATACTAACTTTCAAGAGTCTGCTTCCGGGTTGTCGCAGAAACAAATTGGCATTTGAATGGAATTCTATAACATTAAGTTGTCTCAGATTTTCATATTTAACTAGTTCTTTCAAATATCCTTAAATAAAAATAATAAATAACACATTTAATATTTTTATGTTTTAGGCACTACATAACTTGTAATGTATATTTCTTCCTAAAATTTGACTTCTAAATAATACGTAATTGAAAGATAAACAGTAGAAGCTTCCAGCACTAAATAAGCAGAGCAGAGGTAATAGAACAATAGAAATTAATTTTCCAAGGAATTTGAAATAATTTTACACAAGCACAACTGTCAAAGTAACTCCTCGCACAAAATTGATATTCGTACTAACTAGTAGTAACTAACAAAACACGCAAAACAAATTTATCTAATAATTCACCTCTTTTTTGCTCAATAATTGACACTAGCAGGACAAAATTTATAGTAATACATGTACTTGCAACATGCGATTTCTAAGCCGGGATAACCGATTTCCGACTCAACCAATTTTATCTATCAATGTTGTCATTAATTCCTGAGATCCATAGCACCATTTCCAAAACAATCTACATGATGCTGAATACGTGAAATTTGTTCTCTTTAATTCCATAATTCACGTAGATCCAACCGCATGAACCTTTCATTTCATGTTTCTCTTTTGTGACAGTTCCAAGTCACCAAAATTCATTTACCTCAACAATTTCAGAACGAAATCTAGTAGTAAATGCAAACCTATGCTTTCCGAATTCTCTTGTTCTGCTTGCCTTCTGCCCGGTATTTCCCACGTCTTTCCTCTCTCCGGCGTTTCTTCAACAACTGCTCATCTTTTGCTCTCTCTGCTTCAAGTTCTTTCCTTTTCTTCTCTTCCTTAAACTTTCGCTTTTTCATCTGCAAGGGGCTCAGAAAATAGAGTATGTCAAAAGACATGCAACAGCAGTGCTTTAAAAAAAACGTGCTCCATCATAACAATGTCACTTATTATGAATGGTATTGCTAAAGAACTCCGGAATAAAAGACTCTAGATACCATGAAATTACAACTTAGTCAACTGGGAATCAATTTCTCAAAAAGTCAGTAAAAAGGGTTAGTAATTAAGACCCATTAACCATTGATACCTTGAGGCAAGAAAAGGAAAAGTGAAAAACCATCAAGAGTCACAATGAGTTTTCAAAATTACAGATTACTTTTTATTAAAGCACTGAAATTTGGTGAGTTAGGAATATAACCCAGTATTTCCAGAGGACAGTAGCCATTAATTAAGCTACAAAATCATTGGCTAGTGAAGGCCTTCTTTGAATTTGAGTGAACTAAAGGGAAAATCTACTGTGTTTGAAGTTAATTCATCCTCAATTTTAAAAGACTTCGCATCCAATAAAATGGAACAAAAATACTTTTTAGCAATGGAGTATAGTCCCAAGCCAGTTGCACAGTCTGCTTGGAAATCTTGATAGAAATTCAAATAAAGTTGAACAAACAATCAGCTGCCATACTTACCTTCTCATTATTTATTAACTGGAGATGTTGAACAAGAGCATGAACTTTGCGCTCTCGAGGTTCCATGACAACACCCCTTCCCCTTCTCTCTTCAAGTAAGGGCTTCTTTCGCTTGGGTATATCCTTGGGTTTTGAGGCAAAGGGAAGACTTGCTTGAAGAGACTTGGGAATTACCAATGGATTGAACTTTCTAGGTTTTCTTTCAATTTTCTGGCAGAAGATGAGAATGAAAATAAGTAGACAAACTACAAACCATAAGGGAGAAGAAACGTCTCAATGCACAGCAGGAAGGGAAAGCATCCATTAGTATCAAACTAGAACATGTACCTTGTAAAGTGAATCTTTATTTACAGGAACAGGAAGATTGTGTTCTCTTCTCAATTCTGCAACGGTCCTCATTCCTTTCCAGGTCTTTTCACGAGGCTGTAATGCAGTTGTCAATGGATTATAAAACTGAGGGACTTCAACTTGAGTCCATGCACGCAGGAAAACAATGTCACTCATCAGGATTTTATCTTCAAAAGTGCACCTAGCAATTCCTTCTTTAGTTTGCCCACCATTCCTTTTTGCTTGATTACCTATTTCTTCTTTTGCGACCTGCCAGATTAATAAATAACTTAGGATAAAATAGATGGTAAGTTATACGTATCCAACTGCTGTAACTACCAAAACAAACCATCAGTATAATGTACGTCACTAACTCAATGTGACAATTCACAGACCTTCTTGACCTGCCCCCTAATCCCACTGACTGTTCGAATAGCTGCACCTTCAAACCGAGCTACTTCAAGATCTGAAGTAAACATATCCTTGATAAGTGCTGTCTTCTTGAATATCTTGCATGGATAACCAACCAATTTGATTTTCTTCGCTATCCTTGCTGCATGATTAAACTCAAGCACAACTGCAGTGGCAGTAATCCTAAATGTTGCCTGATAAACATAAAACATCCTCTCAGGCACTAAGCAAAACAATAACACAGAAAAAAAAAGGAATAAACTAGTAAAGATCCCATGATTTGACAAGACTTTAAAGAAGGATTATTTAACAGAAAGGAATGTAAGCACCAGACCTGATTGTTTGATAAATTCTGAACAGCTACAACCCCAGTGTTGGGAGGAGCAAGAGGGCCCCAAAACATAGCAAGGCAATGCATGTGTTCCGGAGTGTACTTAAGCATTCGATGCCTTCCATTGCTATCCTCAATGGCATAAACTGGGGTTGTCTGGTAACGCCTCCATCCTACAGATACAATAATTGGATCTCTAGTCTTCAAAACTTTCTTG
>Ga0123342_1003498_pt1 | contig 25144 bp, 19 predicted proteins | sample Turbeawhitnodule_FD_89960 | JGI IMG/M metagenome (GOLD analysis project Ga0123342, IMG submission 89960) | Root nodule microbial communities of legume samples collected from Mexico - Turtle bean Mexico white nodule | ecosystem: Host-associated > Plants > Roots > Nodule | place: Mexico: Nepantla... | reverse complement strand
AGGAACATGTCCGAAATTATAAGGAAAAGAATGAGAGACTTCAACTATGATGTATTTGAATTTGAAATTAAATGTGTTTTATTTTATGTAAGATGTATTGGATGATGTTTGATAATAAATTGTGTTCAATTATTTCATATGTTGAATATTATACAGCTGTAAAAAAATGCATTCATTTAAACGTATGAATGGATATTTTGATGCATGTAAGATTATCTATTTTTTACTCATGGAATAGAGTTGGTGGGTAATGTGTGTAAATTTTACCTACGGACTGCAGTATTACCTATGGACTACTGTTCGTGGGAATTACCTATGGACTATTGTTCGTGGGTATTACCTACGGACTGTTGTTCGTAGGTATTGCCCATGGATTGCTGTTACATACGGTTCATATTTCGTAGGTAAATCGACGCCAACATTACATACGAATTTTTTTTCGTGGGAAATCCGTAGGTAATGCTGATTTACCTACGGATTTCTGCTGTTACATACAGATTTAGTCCGTAGGTAAATCAGTTTTTTTTTGTAGTGTGACTTTGCTTGTGTCGACAACCTTGCTTGAATCGGTAACCTTGCTTGAGGGAACGATCTTGTTTAGGTCAATAGTTTTACTTACCTCCATATCTCTGGAGGTCATTTTTAAGGCCTTAAGCTCTACGAAGAATCATCTCCTTCCGTGTAATTGTCATTTGCTTATCCAAAGCATATAAAAACCATAAGAAATACAGGGGTTTTTGACCAAAATGGTGCATTTTTTTTCATATTTACGTAAATGGGCAAAAACAGAAAAAATTAAAAAAATGGACAATTTTTGCTCAAAGTTGCCAATGGTGTAGGCAAAATCAATTAAATTTGTTAAACTATTCACTTTTTATTTTTTCATTAAAGTTTCTAATTGGGTTGACAACTTCAGTTGAAATAAAATTAGATACTGGATTGACAATTTCACAACATTGAAGTTGTAAATTCGGTTGACAAGTTCAGTTGATTTTTTGTTTAAATAATTTTTTTTTGTTTAAAATTAAAAAAATTATATAATAATAATTTTTTAAATTAAAACTATTAAAACTAAATTTTTGTTTTCACAAGAAACAAAGTTACCCAAAATTAAGTTGGATTAAAAATAGGTTGTGTAATAAATGTAAAATATTTAGTATTTTTTAAATAATGTTAAAATTAAAAATACTTTTGTTGTTTTTAAAAAATTGAAATTATGTTCGTGAAATAGCGTTTATAGTTGATATAGTTATAAATAAATAGGGTAACGTTTAAACAATATTTAAAAAATGATAAATAAGTACCTAACCCCACATGCGACGTAAAAACTCGGGACGACCAATTACAACTCGTTTGCATAATGAAATGGATTAACCAATTCAAAACAAGCCAAAAAAATGTTCTTCATAACAGAGAAAATTGTCCATTTAGACAGCAGAATCATTCTTTGTAATGTTGTTCTTATCAAATATTTTAATATCATATTCTTTTAATGACTTCTATTCAATATTTTCATTTATTTTTTAATACATTTATTTTACATAAATACATGTATATTATTACTTTTTACATATTATATAATTTATAGTTTCATATATTATAATTAAAAATAAAAAATTTAACTATATATTTTTATTTCCAAAAATATTTGTTGTCATTTCTTTTTAAAAAATCAATTGAACTTGCCAACCGAATTGGCAACTTCAATGGAGTGAAATTGTCAATCCAGTATCCAATTTCATTTAAACTGAAGTTGCCAACCCAGTTAGAAACTTTAATTAAAAAATAAAAAATAGATAGATTAACAAATTTAATTGATGTTGCCTACACCATTGACAACTTTGACTAAGAATTACCCATTTCTGTAATTTTTTCTGCTTTTGCCCATTTACGTAAATATGAAAAAAAAAATGCACCATTTTGGTAAAAAATCTGAAATACAGGTTTAAACAAATAAACAAATTGGAAAAACATAGGAAGGGGGATTGTGGCAATATAAGCTTTTAAGTCCATAGATCATAACTTGTTCTTTAAAATCTTAGTAGTATCAAATGTAACATCCATCTTTTCTAACATTTCAGATATCCCTCGCTCTCCAGCATCCAAATTTTCTAATTGACGAGCAATTTGGTAGTGACAAACTATGGAGATAGTTGGATTTTTCAAAGTAGTCCTTAAAATTTTATAAGATAATTGGAAGAGGGTAAGAAAACCCCTTAAATTAATTAAAGACATCCACAACTGACGATTACAACTCTGAAACTCAGAAAAAGAAAAAAAATGCATTTGGCAAGGGGACAAATCCGAAATGAGTGCAAAGGATACTAAACACCCTAACGAAGGCCCAACTGTTGAGATTGCAGTTGGGCTAAATAACATTCATCACGTATAAAATCTTCTTTTTAAAGAAATTTAATGGAAATTGTAACCCTAACATAATGAAATTAGTATCATGTACAAAACAAAACAAACCATGGTTATTGACAATTTCATCCTTACATACAGATTCATCTACCTTGCACGACTAGATTCAATTTCAATTTTCTTCAGTTTTACTAAGAGCCTGCAACTCTCTTAGATCCTTGAGTTTTTTACCGGTGGTATACATGGAGGTCTCTTGCAAAATATCCCTCATTGCCCATGGAATGATAATGTGTGCCTCATTGTCGAATTGAATTATTGGAAATTTGATGGAATTGGCAAAATATTGATGGAAGGAATGGAACAAGGATGGCTCCAATGGAGCTATGGATTCCTTGAAGGTGCATGAAGAGTAGGGACAATGATTGGTTGGGCCATATCACTTGGAGAGGTGAAGGAGAAGACCAAAGGTGTCTAACCGAGAGATTTTTAGAGAAAAGAGTGTAAGAGCTAGCAACTTGGCAACATAACACTCATAAAATTGATCTTATTAATTCATGAGCCAAACAACTCAATTTATAGGAGAGAGGACTAAACATTTTGGAGCCAAAATTTGAAAATTCAAAATAAAACTCTCCAATGAGAAGGTGTCTTGTGGACTTATGCTTTCCATGTTTAGCTCACACCTTCCATGCTAACTCCTCTCCACTCCTAGGCTGCCATGTGGACGTCCATGTGCTCCATGCCAAGGTAATTTTCGTCCTCTAATATACCCCTTACGTTTTAGGGTTATATTGGGCTCAAAGAAGCTCAATTATTACCCTAACTAGACCTATTTTACTATTGATCCAAATACAAGGCCAAAAACTTATGCTACTTGGCCCAAATATTTGGTCCAATTATTTTATGCTATTAGGCCTAGTACATGGCCCATAAAATCCTTAAAAAATTTATACAACTTATTAAGCTAAATCTTAGCCCAAAAATAATATTGACTAGTCAACTGAAACTCAGCCTTCTTGTGTTCTTCTGACCAAAGCTCTAGTTTATGTTTTGATGAGTTGGAGGTCTTCTTGGATATGTTTGTACATTACTTTACAAGAGTTGCCCTCTCTTTATTGGGCCTAAAAAATAAACAAAAGCCCAATTAAATCCATAATTGGGTGCAAATGTGGCATAAATCCATAAATAAACTTTAGGTTTTCATCCTCCTTATTATGTAGTTGTGTGTGGCTGGGAGCTCTACCATTAGGTACAATGTGCCATAGTCCATGGAGTAAAGTGTTTTTTTTTTATATTTATTTCCCACAAAACCCAACCCATAGGAGTTTTCAAAAGAACGAATCATAGAGAAACAACAAGAATAAGATAAGGACGTACCTATTAACGCGTAGGGATTAAGGGGAAGGCATTGCAGAGAAGGACAACGAAGGACACTAGGAAACTGGGAAGGTTCTCAAAGTCATTCAAACGGTTTATCTTCAAATGACTATGAGTTTAGAGAGGTTGAAAGTAGTAGTGTGAAATCGCTTATTGAATGAAACGTGTTAAAAAATAATTATAATTGTTGGTGTTAGATATCATTAGATATTATGACATATTACGATATATTATGAGATATTATAGATATTGTTAGATATTTCTATTTATGTAATGGGCTTAGCCCATATGTTTCTTTTCTTATATAAACATAACCCTATGTGCTCAATATACATAAGAGATTTATATTATTATTCTTTTCTTTTATTTTAATATGGTATCTAGAGCGTAGGGTTAGGATTCAATTTTTTTTAGTGAACCCGTTGTTCACAGGTATTTTGCAGTCGCCGTCCCACCACCTCCTTGACGTGGGAACCGCCACCAGAGCCACCACTAGAGTTTCTCTAAAGCCAACGCTGGAGTCTCGTCGGAGCCGTCGTTGTTGTTTTCACCAATTGGCTGGTGACTGGATCTGTCTTAGTCTTCTATGGCTTCTTTTGCTGACACTATGGTTGATCCGTCTATTTATATTAATTATGTCAATGTTCATCTCTCCATTGACAAATTGGATGAAACCAATTATGACACTTGGACCTCAAATATTAAATTATGGCTTAAGATTCAAGGTTATGTTGATCATCTTACTCGTCCTAGTGTTGCTGAAAACGAGGTTTCCCATTGGTAGAAAATTGATGCTCAATTATACATTGTTATCAAATCTACCATTCATTCATCTTTAAAACAAATTTTCCGGACCTACGAGACATATTCAGAAGATTGGGAATAGGAAAAAATATTATAAACCAATGATACTCAATGTCTGTGATCAAATTTTGGGATCTCCTATCGTGCCCAATTTTACATCCACTTGTTCTACCCTTATGTGTGTGTCATGTAAACACACCATTGATATAATGCCTTGTGTTGATGATTCTTCTACTTTAGTCTATCAACATAATGATCATACTCACCCTCATAAGTCGGGCAAAGGGCATAACAAGTGTGACCATTATGGCAAACTTGGTCATAAAATTGACAGATATTATGCCTTACATGGTCGTCCTCCTAGATTTGTTGCAGTTGCCCAAACTGCTCATGTGTAACCTTCTAATGTGGATAATACTTCATTTGATACCTCAGACCAACCTGTTATTTTCAATGAATTTCTTAAATAGTACGAGGATCGCCAGAACTCTGATTCCACTGCTTTTGTTGCACATTGAGGTGTATCTTTTGTTGGCCTCACTCACTTTACTTCCCTTGGCCCTTAGGTTCTAGATTCTTGTGCCACAATCACATTACTAATAATAAATTTTTTATCTCTTCCCTATTTACTATGAGTTATTTACCTTCGGTTACCATGACCAGTGGATCTAGGGTACCATCACATGGTGTTGGTACTATTAATCTTTTTCCTTCTTTATTTATTGATAATGTTCTTTATGTCCCTGTGTCTCCATTTAAGTTATTATCCATTAGTCGTCTCACTCGTTCCCTTAATCGTGTTATTTCTTTTACCCAAGATTTTGTTTCTTTACAGGACCGGAGTTCAGAATGGAGAATTGGCATCAAATGTGAGTCACATAAACTTTATCAACTACAGATGTTTGCACATGTTGGACGATTATAGATTCTCTCATTCATGCTCAGTTGGGTCATCCTAGTCTTGCCAAGATGCAGCAGCATGTTCCAAGTTTGTCTAATGTATCAAGTTTATCGTGTGAGTCGTATCAATTAGGAAAACACATTCGTAGTTCTTTTCCTAGTAGTGTCTCACAACGCACTTCATCTCATTTTACCTTAGTTCACTTTAATATTTTGGAGCCAAGTCGTATTAAGTCTAATTTAGGATTTCAGTATTTTGTTACTTTTATTGATGATTATTCAAGATGTACTTGGGTGTTTATATTAGAATAAAAATAAAATAAACCCTAAAACTTGTAAACCTCTTGGCCTCATCGACTCGAGGCTGGGGGGCTATGTGTCGTCCTAGGCCTATCCAGAATTTCGGAAGGTCCAGGACTATGTGGGTAAATGGAAAAAATCCATACGGGGTATGAATATTGGATAATCTCAAATTTTGAACGTCCACTATGTCAGATAATGATCGAAGGTAATGTCACGTGATGAGATTAGGGCGATAAAGAAACCATCAAACAAAATATAACAACCACCCTAAAACCTCGCCTAGAAAGAGGGATTACATGAAGAGATTCATTTGATTTCAGCTATATTCATGGACTAATAACCCTCTTAAATCGTCATTCTAGTAAAAAAAACCTATAATTGACCCCTAGAAGATAATCAATATGTTTTGTTGTTATGGGAACTTTTTAGCAAACATTCCGTTAGGAATGAAACCAACCTCATTACTATTTATGCATTGTGATTGCCAATCGGCATTAGCTATAACTAAAAATAAAACTTATAATGGAAAGAACAGACATATACAATTGGGACATAATTTAGTGAAGCAACTGCTAAAGAGTGGACTGATTTCTATTGACCATGTCAACTCAGAACATAATTTGGAATATCCTCTAACAAAACCCTTAGGAAGAAAATTGATTTTAGAAACATCGAGGGGAATGGGACTTAAGCCACTTGCAAACAAAAGTGATGGAAACCCAACCTTTTTTATTGGAGATCCCATGAATAAGGTTCATATGGGTAAAAACAAGTCACTTGTTAGTTCTGCTAGCACCAATATTGATTTAAAATCAATTTTTGTCTATTCCTATGGTGTGTGTGAAAGTGTTAGATTTGCAGCATACACTTGATGAAATCACCTATATGAGTGTCAAGTGGGGCTGCTTGCATGAGATCTTGGCGAGATCTCTATAGCACTCATGAATATAATGCGCATGGCCTAGTAATCGCAACACAACAATAACAGCGATACCAACTACACTATGTGTTAAGTTCATCAATCTAAGACTGGTTCATATAGCTTGTTATACCAGCTCTAATGCATTACATCTTAGATGAACCCAAAAATATTTTTTCTTTCTTTATCTCTATGATTTTATCTCTTGCAATATGTGGGGATTGTTGTAGAATTGTGTATATTGCAAAACAAAAAACAAAGTGTGTACAAAAACGAAAAAGAGAGTGTGTGTAGAAAACCCTAGTGATTTTCGATGTCGTTGGAAGAGATTGTGGAGGTGCGAATACTGGATCTATTCCAAGTTTGACGCGCATTGTTGTCGTTCACACCCAAGATCATGGTTGCATGTCTAGGGAAGGTTCATGCCCTTCACTTTCACTGTGTTCCTTCTTCTCCGCAATCTTCCCCACTCTTCCGGCAGTTGCTCTGTTTCCGGCGACCATGACCACTCAACTAGGGTTTGAAGATGCAGCGGTTTTGGGTTTCTCCATCTATAAATACCGCATCCCTTTGCTTCAGAAAACACATCTCTCACGCATGCTTCTTCTCTTCTTCATCTTCATCTCATCGTGCATTGTTCATCTTCTTCTCTTCCTCTCCTTCTCTCTTCACCCATTTTATTTTCTTTTACTTTATAATAATTTTTCTGGGTTTTATTGGGTTCTTACTCTTTTAAGAGTAACTTGCTAGTTCTGATCCTTAGAAATTTATGTAAAGTTTTTGTTATATCCTAGGAAACTTGCGCAATACACCGCGAATAAATCCTTACGGACGGTGATCACTCACGTCTTGGGAAATCAATTTTGTTTGTATTTTAAAGTCTCATTTACTACAACTTTGACACTGAAAACAGTGGTCGAGAGACAAATTTCGTTCACTGCTTTGTATCATTTTGTGATCAGGGCAGATATCGATGGGGAGGCCAAAGCTGTTTAGACTTCCAGCATCACAATATACAACAAGAAAGCAGTCATATTTGCAGCTGGTTGTTGCACTGGTTCTTGGATGCAAGACTTTGAAATTAGGAAATGGGTTTGCAAATTCCGGTAAAACCCAGAAAGGTGTGTTATATACTGGTTGAATCCTTGATCACACACTCTGATACACTTTAGTTTGTAAATTGAATTGAGTTGTCACAGTTTTTGGAATTTTCTTTCCTAACAAATAACAATTTATGTTAACTTTCTTGCTTGAAACTAAAGGAATTTGATGTATTGTTTTTTGCATTACTGTCTAATATTTCCTTTCATTTGAAGAAGCGTATGCCTATTGCTTACTTTAGCTTCGGTTTAGAGCCTCTATTTTTGGGTTTGTTGCTTCTCTTTTTAGTCTTGTCTTTGGGTATGCTTTCTTTATTTGAATTTGTAAAAGTTCTTTCATATTAACTTCTTTAAAAACAATATTTTTACCTATGTATATAAGTTAGTTTTAATTTACAGAGAAACTTATTTTACTTATTTTTTTTTCTTATTTTTGTTTCCTAGAAACACTATTCAAGAAGTTTACTAAAACAGACCCTTTATAAATCTTAAAATAAATTTTGTCCAGTCCTAGTGTGAAATTTGCCATTAGCAGCAGCCAGTATATTTTGAGCTTGTTTTGGTTATTGCAATACCAGTTTTTATGGCTTCTTGTTTCTGTGATGTTTTGTGATATTTTGCATGTGAAAACTTTATTTGGGTAAGAATGGTTGGTGGGTCCAGTGGAAAGAGGTAATTTTGTTTAACTAATGATATATAAAAACTTGCTTACACTTAGATATCAAATCAATCAATGATTGTTCACCAATAGTTTCAAGCTTTATGCTTTGTTTGGATTTGAGATTTGAAAGTTGAGAGTGTAGAAGAGTGGAAGTGTGAAGATATAAGAAAAAAATGTGAAAAAAGTTGAGAATGTTTGGATTGGGATATGTTAGAGTCGATGTGTGAGAAAGGTTTATTGAAAAAACGTGAGTAATGTGATGGTTATAAGAGTATTTTAAATTATTTTTAATAGTGTAAATGGTAAAATTACAAATTTACCCTTATATATAAAAAAAAATATTAATTAATTTAAAGGACATTTTAGTTAATTAAATAAATTTTATTATATTATTTAATTTTTATGATATTATTTTATATATATATATATATATATATATATATATATTTCAAGTATAAGTTTACCTTGTGTATAAAAAAAGTAAGAAACAAATAACTATTAATTTTATGCATAATTTAGTTAATTAAAATAATTGAAAGTTTCAATTATAAAGAAAAAAATAATATAAAATTCAAATAAATAATTAAATATAATATATTATTTAAATATAATATTTTGATTTTGAATTTCATTAATTGAAATTAATTTTGTTAGTAAAATTAATTTAGTTATATTATGTTATATATATATATATATATATATATATATATATATTATATAAAATTATTATTAATCACGATTTTCATTACTATTATTAATAAAATTAATATATTTTAAAAAGTAAATGTGTATTTAAAACATGTGATGAACATTAAGTAGTCTTAAAAATATATAAAGTTATTACATTTGATTTAGAGAGAGATAAAAACATATTAATTTGTTTGTAATTTTGAAATAATGTAAAACTTAAAAACATAATAAGGTTAATTAGAAAAAGAAAACACATCCCCACTAATAACATTTTAATTCTTTTTGTGAAGACTTTCAAACGTGTTTCCAGAAGACATATCTTATTCCGTTGTCTGAGAATGATTGCATCTCTCTCGTCGACAACGTCTTCAATACATCATTTGAAAAAATTACAACCTAGAACAATGTCACTTGTAATCTGTTTTGAAGAAAAGAATGAATTTAACAATGAATAAGTTTAATAGTCGTGAGTTTGCTTCAAACCTAATTGAATTAAATTTACCTTGTACTTGGGACAACTCCAAAATCGTTTTTCTACATTTTTTTTCAGTTGTTTCACACGTGCAACCTTAACACGCACATGAGTCCCATCTATGACTCCTAAACAATCCTAATGTAAACCAAATTTCATAGCTTTAATTAAACACAAAATAAATAAAACATTATATATAATTTAAAATAATGTTATCATAAACAAACTTTAAAGTAGGGGTCAAATCAACTGTTGTTAAGGATGTGTGGTTCTACAACTGTTCCATTTGGTTGAATTAAGAATTCTCCCTCCAACCTTAAAATTGCACTCAAAACATTATGAAAGTAACAAGAAATTGCGACACCCTTTTCATCGAGAACCATGATTACGGATAAGTGTCAATACAACATACCGAATACGGTTATCGTTTTGGTGTAAAACTACACCAATACAGTGACCCTAAAACCTAATTTTAATTAATTTTAATAAAAAATTTATTGTAAATAACTCTATCATTTCATTTCTGTAATATAACTATCTTCTAGTCTACTTTCATAGTGATGACTTTCCCTTCCGGCGAGGGTAGTTTTACTTTCATATGATAGAATGAGGGGATCGCTTCCAACCTGTTCAAGATGGACGCCCTAGAAGCAGGTTATACAAAGAAGGTGCATTAACTACCATGTACCTTACTACAATGGTCATGGCTGCATGCTCATCTGAAAAGGTTGTTTTGAGGTTGACGTAACCTTGGACCTACAATTGGCCCAATGGGACTTGCAATCCCAGAAACATCTCCCAGTACATCACATCGGCCAAGCTCCCATGACCAACAAGGACTCTGTGCATAGTTCGGCCCATGGTGATGACCGATATGACAGTAGGGTCTTCCTCGTGAGGAAACACGTCCTCAGAATTTGAGGTTGCAAAACATAGAGAGGGGACCATGCTAGACTCAGACTTCCTAGCTTCCAGGGTCATTATAGCTCGGCTGTAACATTTTCGACTAGATGTAGAGGTTCCTCTTCCGAAGAATCCCCCAAAAATAGTATTGAAATCTACTAGGATCGGTTATCTCATGGTCTTTTTCTTTCGTCGCGTCTCCCTTCTTTTTTTTTCCGTCTCTTCATTAATGTACCTGGTCAGATGCCCTTCACTTACCAACTTCGTTAATTGGTAGGCCAAGGTGAGGCATTGCTCGGGCGTGGTGGAACTCACACCAATCGTCTATTTGTCCACCCAACACTTGGTTTGTCTTCTTAGGAAAACGCAAACTCTTCACCACACTTTCTGTGGTGATGAACGATTTGTACGAAACCCAAAACCTTGGCTTGAGCACCTTTCCTTCTGTTCCTTCTTTGGTATTGCCTTTTTTTGCTACATAAGGGACGTATCTCTGGTCAGAGCACCAATTCGTGGATGAATCGGTGTTCCTTGGACGATGGTCTCGCTTGCTCTTCTTATACCTCCCCTACTTAGGCTGTGAGTTTCTTTTTTTACTATTATGGCCTCCTCTGCTTCTATGTGGGCGACTGTATGCTCCCTGACCTCAGCCATAGATTCAACTCGATTTTGAATAAGGGGATCACTAAAAGGGCTTTCCCACATGCCTTTTACGAAAGAAACGACAACCATCTCCTCGTTTGGTGTTAGGAGTTGAACTAAAAATGCGTAGTAACGATTTAGATAGTCTTTCAAGGACTCGCCCTCCCTTTGTCTGATCGGGGGGGGGGGGGGGGTGTTCGACTTTGTTGGCTGAGAACCGCTCTTTAAAGATTCGTGAAAACTGTTGGAACGACGTTATATGTCCATCCGAGATGCTGCTAAACTAGTGGAGGGTCGTTCCCGTGAACGTTCCCATGAGCATCTTGCAACGAACAGCATCTGAGCCGCTTGATATGATCATCTGGGCTTTAAACGCCTTTAAGTGATTCTCAGGGTCCTCCACTGCTGAGAAAGGAGTCATCTTCATGGTAAGGAAATGCGAAGGGATGGGCTCGTCCATTATTTGCCTAGAGAAAGGCTGAGAGTCATCCCTTGAGGACGGATCCGAAGAGTGAACTCGAACAGTTTGTCGCTGATGTTGCTGATGTTTGAGCATGGTCCTATGCAGCTTTTCATTAGCCTTTTGTAGCTCTTCCTTTACCCACGTGGTTTCCTCCATCATCTTATGAGATGCTTCTACTTCTCTTAGGAAAGGATCCTGGTAGGCTCGGGCTTCTCTCTGTTGCTCTTGTTCAGCTCGAGCCTCATCCCTCAGCTTCGCCTGCTCAGCTCGAGCCTCTTCTCTAAGTTGATCACGTTTGACACGAGCCTCCTCCCGGAGACGCTCTTGCTCGATTTGTGCTTCTTCTCGAAGGTGATCTTGCTCCCTATGATGATCCTCATTAGCCTGCTGGAGGACTCTCATCATCTCCATAATTTGTTGCAACATGAGGACCTCTTCTCCATCGGGCACCGGAGCTCCTTGCCTCGTGTTTCTCATCTCGTGAACTGGTGTTGGTGAACTTGTGTTGGTAGCTAATGGGATCAATTTTACCTGCCCCACGACGGGTGCCAAATGCTCTAGCTGGTTGACCTGGATCAGATCGTAGCGGTGGTCACTATCTCCCTCTGTCTTTACCGCAGATTCCAATGAAGGGTGCTCCACCTATTGATTACACTCTGATGATCAAGTCAGTGAGAGCATTTATACATTATAATGTAGTGTAAATATTGTAGAGTCTACTTACCTAGTGGTTAGGGTCTCACGACCCTTTTATAGTATTTGTCAAGCATTGATAACTGAGTCTGTTACCCATTATATTTCGGGAGTACATCTGTTGCAGAGTATCGTCTCTGACTAAGTCTCTTCTCTTTCTCCCTTCTCCAACAACAAACTCAAATCAGATAAAGTCTTCCCTTGGTATTTGGGCCATGTTAATTTTACCAAAAGTGAGAAGTGGATGCTCTTTTTAGAATCACTGAGCCTTATCATGTTTTAGCCAATTTCTGGAGCTACAGTATGCTCAACAGGTACCCCCTGACTGATGAGCCAAGAGCTCAAATGTTTAGACTACGTACTTGACATGTCCTGATCAGATCGTTGACCGAACATGCCGAACAGGACAAATGTAAAATTGAATAAAGAGGTACATACATGGTCAATTGTTCCTGAATCTAGAATCCAGAAGCGTCTAGCAATATTGAAAGTATTGAAGACAAAAACATTACCAGTTGGAGACTGTGCTGCACCATTGTGAGTGGAATCAATAGTAAAGGAACCCACTTGCTTCACTTGTACTTGTTGCTGAGTAGTATTGATGTTGCCAATATTTTGTTTGAATATGGTGGACAAAATTTGGTATTGTTAAGTTATATGGTGAATGTCTGCTTGTTCATGTTCTTGATTACAATTTTCGGAAAAAAACTCATCATATAGAACAATATTATGGACTTGATTAGTTCTACTATTGGAAAAACTGAAACCATGAGGAAAACCATGTTTTATGTGACATGTGTCAATGGTATGACCAGTTCTATCACAGTGGGTGCACACTTTTCTCTAGTTGTTAGTTCTAAAAATTTTGTTATCTTGATTGGGAAATTCAACTTTTCTACAAAAAGAACAGGTCATAGGGGAATTACGGTTAGCGTTGGATTTGCAACTAAGAAATTACTGACCATTTGATACTCTTGCTAAGCCATAAGAGAAAACATTATGGATATCAGTGGTATAAGTTCCATAAGAAGAACATGGGACCGTATATTATGAACTTGATCATTTAATATGCACAAGAACTGCATAGTCTGATCCTCGGTTTTTCTTTTACTTATAGTGGAGACAACAGAGCAAGAACATTTATGTTGACAAACACAAATAGGATTTGGTCTAAAATTATCTAACTCATCCTAAATAATCCTAAGTTTTGTAAAATAATTGTGATAGACAAATCACCTTGATTTAAAGGAAAAACCTCAATTTGTAAATCAAAGATTCTAGAAAGGTCACCCTCGAAATACCTTGTTTTCAAATCATTCCAAATTTCCACAACCACATCCATTCAAATTATACTTTGTCTATAATAGGAAGGAAAATTGAGTGAACTAAAACCATGATACCACCATGTTATTGCACCTAGTCCAAGCCGAAAAGGTAAAGTCGTTCTTCGATGGGCATGGATGCAAACCCAAAACAAATTCCACTTTGTTTTTCGCACTTAAGGCGGTAGTGATAGCTCTATTCCAAGAGTGGTAATTTGTCGAATCTAGAACTAGTGAGACTAGCGGAGCAGCAGGATTCTCAACAGGGTGAAGATAAAGATAACTATTCGTTAATGGATCCGAAGAAGCCGATCTCACCATTCGTTCTTCCATCATAACTAGGAGAAAAACAAGAATAGGAAAATAAGAACGAGCAAGTAGGAAAAAGATTAAAGAAAGAACACAAGAACAAAGCATCCAGCAGAGCTCTTCAAAATAAAGAGTTTTGATACCATAATATGATAAATGCAATCTTCATAGTTACAAAAAGAACCACGAAATTGTAAATTAAAAAGAAGATAAAGGATTGTGCAAGAAGAATTTGAACAAGAACAAGAACCTTAAAACGAGAGCTTTGCAATTTGAATCAAAGAAAGAAGAAAGAGAGAATATTATTGTTAATAGAGAAATTAACACCGTGTTTGTAAAAGGTGTTTTACAGAGGTATAAAAAGTAAAACATATTGGACAAAAACATTAGGCCCGTAAGACTAAAAAGAGATGAAAAAGGAAAGGCTTTTTCTTCTTGCACCCCTACATTTTCTTCCTGCACCCCCACAATTTTCTAAATCCCAAAACTGACCTTGTCCTTTTATTTGAAAAAGGGCAACGTAGTTACCGAAAATCGAAATCTGGGAGTATGCTACAGATTCATCAATCCGGAATTAAAACATTTTTTTTTTGGATGAGGGGATGTTCTGGAAGCAAATTTTGCACAAATTATTGATTTTCGGATTGCTGAATCCGGAAGCCTAATTCTGTTACGAATTGGTGGATCCGGAATGTTTTTTTTAATTATGGATTTCTGAATCTGGAATGCATATTTCTGTTATGGATTGGTGGATCCGAAATGCTTTTTTTTTTAATTATGAATTTCTGAATTCAGAATAAATATTTCTGTTACGGATTGGTGGATCTGGAATGCTTTTGTTTTTGAATTATGGATTTTTGAATCTAGAATGCATACTTATGTTCCGGATTGGTGGATACATAATGTTTTTTTCTTAATGAAAATGCATATTTTAAATTACGGATTGGTGGATCCGAAATTTTACTGGAAGTGTCAATCCGAAATTTTTCCAGATTCTATAATCCGGAATGCAAAAAAAAGTAAATACAATTCAAGTGTATTTTAGGGTTTTTAAAAAAATAATAGGGACAGTTCGATCTTTGCATAACATTGTGAAGGTGCAGGAAGACAAAATGTAAGGGTGCATGAAAACTGCCAAAAGGAAAGAGAGTTTGGGCTCAAACAAAATAAAATGGCAACGGCTTTCTGCACCCAATACTTTTGAACTTGCACCCAACACAATTTCAAAAATTCCAAAAATACCCTTTATTTCTGAAATGAAAATCCAAAATTGAAAATAATATATTCCAAAAAAGTAGATCCGGAAGAGATTATTGTGTTCTGAATATAAAAATCCAAAAACAAAAACTCAAAATCCCATTCCGGATAAAATAATCTAGAATTGAAAATAATACTTTTCAGAAAAATTTATCCAAAGAGATTATTGTGTTCCAGAAAAGGGTCCAGAATGTAATTTTATATTTTATATGTACCTATTTTTAAGTAGATTTTTGTCTTTTCTCCTAAAATTGGTTGGAGTGATATAGTGCAGGAAGCAATTGCCAAATAAAATAGATGTGAGGATGCTATGAATGCAAAGCACAAAAAAATACACAATGATACATTTTCCATTGGAATGATCTTCACTGAATTTTTCACACGAGAATTTTTAGTCTTTCACAAGCATGCAGACTCAACAGTGGAAGAGATGCATATGCTCACACAAAGATGTAGATGCTCACACAGAGATGCAGAGGCTTCGAAGATTTGCATATTCAAATTAAATTAATTCATAAATTTTTTAATTTAAATAATATTTTTAATTTATTATTATTAATTTAAGTTTATATTTAAATAATATTAAAATATTACTTTAAATATCAATTTTTAAATGATATTAACTATTTCAATATTATTCTAAAATTAATAAATTTATTGATATTAATCTAAAAATATTTTATAAATTAACAATTAACAATTAATAATAGAAATTATTTTAAATATTAATAATTTTTAGTTTATAAAATAGTATTTAAATTAGTTAATATAATGATAAAAAAAATTGACATTGTAATTGAAAGTAACAATTTATTTTAAAAAATGTACTTTTCTTTCATGTACGTGTATCTAATACTAATTCACCTTTTTTTTATTGTATATATAAAATAATTGTCTCTATAATTTATACTCCTTTGCCAAATAATTAGAAATGTCTTCATTATCTATCATTTTATAGAATCATAATTTTTAAGATTCATAGTTCTCATAATCATAAGTTTTAGATATGAAAAAACGTATAAAAAACTTTTGAAGAAATATTCGTTAAAAATTGTATATTGATATATATATATATATATATATATATATATATATATATATTTTAATATACATTAAATACATAAGATATCGTATTGTGTAAAATCCGGAAAAAGAAAAAATCTAGATAAGGAAAATTGACGTTGTAAATAAAAGTAACATAAGAAAAACTGACGTTATAATTATAAGTATGTTAAAAAACGCATTTTTCTTTTATATGTATAAAAGTTAAAAATTTAAATGCTTCTAGTTTTATATTTTTATTTACTTTTATTATCAAGATAATTTTAGAAATATGATTTTTTATTGGTCAAAGTTCTCATTGATTCTGGTGGATTGCATTTTTTTATTTGTTTTTTTAAAACATAATTTTAAATTGGCTTGCATTTGTTTTATATAAATTGGATTTCCTTTTTCTTATATGCTCTATTTTTTAGCTTTAATCTAAAATTTACATTTAAGTTAAAATAAGTTGGGTGAATTACGCCTAACAAAATCATTTTAGGTGAAACAATATTGCATCACACTTATTTAAATTTTGTTATTAAGGAAGAAAAAAAAAGGCCAGAAAAAAAATATTAATTTTTAAAACAATGAAAGAATAAAAAAGCTACACTATTGAAATTTTTACCACGCTTTGTTTTTATTAGCTCGACCCATGTAGTTCGTAAATATATACATATATTTGCAGCTACAAATTCAACCCTAGAGATTAGAACATAAATGGCGTCGGAGAAAAAGTTGGTATCATCGTCGGCATGGAAGCTCCTGACCTGAAAATTACACCAAAAATAATTTCAGTATTTTAGACCATCTTAAACAATTAATTCTTATAAAAGTTGTTTCTAGGTTTACCAGTTTTTTTTCTTTTTCCTTTTATTAGAATGAATTTTTCAATTTCATTTTCCTATCTTAAATGTTCCCAATTTAATTTCATGTCACTCATAAACAACTCAACTTTAACTGAAAAAATTCCATTATTAAAATCCCATTAAACAAACTATTATACATTGTTTATATGAAATAATTATTATTAAGGTTGTTTAACTATTAAAAATGGATTTAATCAGTATAACTATATAAGAAAACTGATAAAATGGAAACTTATAAATAACTGTGCTTCTTCGTTTGAGTAAACAATGTATGTCTATTTTTTTCTAAATATTTTTTTTAAAAAGTGGTATTTATCTGTCGTGGAAAGTGAGTGCTTTCTTTTAAAAGAAGATTGCATTAACAAATTGGAATTAGTTAGTTAATCTTAGTTGTAAATTGACATTTATAGTGTACAAAGTCACAAGTTATTAATGGATTTGGCGTGAAATTGAGGATACTATAGTATTAGTTAAACACTCAACTATAAACAATGATATATTCAACGCGTAAAATAAATATAACGCGGAACTAAAATGATATTAAAAAATCATATATTTTAAGTCAACTGCATATATATATAACGCCTAGAAGAAAAAGGGTTAGCACTTACTTCTAGAATTTATTTATTTTTAAACAACCTATGTTTTAGTTATAACATAGCAGCCACTGGCCCACTAATTATATCTCCAAAATAATTCATTTTTCATAAATAGTTGTCAAAAAAATAATTAATGAAAGGTCACATCAGTTATGCCCACACACTTATTATTTATAGCTTTTCAATTTTCCTATTCTACATTGCTATTTCTTTTTATCATTGTTTATTTTGGGCATCGCTATATTTTTGTCTACTAAGTCGTGTGGGAGTCATTTTAGTTTCAAAACTTTGATTTCATACGTTACAAACGGATAATATTTATTCACAATAGTTGATATACTCCATTTAAATATTATTTAATTTAACTGATGTGGTTTCCTAATTTTTATTAATTAATATTAAATTATGTTTTAACGGTAGGGATTGAATTTCGGTTAAATCAAAATCAATTTCACTGACCGGTAACCGTCACTGTAACTGCGGTAGCGAACCTTGGCGGTGCTCCTCTTCTTCGCGTTGCTCCCGGGGGACGCCGCCGTGTCTTTCCGGGGACTCTCTTTCGGCAGTGTCGCGCCGTCCTCCGATATCGGCCCGAGGGACGGCCTCCACTCGGCCGAGCGCGTCCTCTGCTTCTTGCGGCCGGGGCGGCGAACAGAAACGGCCGCTTCCGCCGGCGCCGCCGGAACAAGCGATCTCTCCTCCTCCAGCGGCGGAACGGCTGGCTCCGGCGTGCGCTGCATGGGCGAGCCACAGCATGCAACGAATTCAAAGAGAAACCTCATCTCGTTTCTTTTTTCTTTCTCTTTGTTGATATATTTTCCTTTTGTTGGAAGAAGAAGGAAAAGAAAAAGAAAAAAGAAACCAGTGGAATGGAAGATGTTAGAGAGCGATTCGGTGTTTGCGAGAGAAGAAAAATGGAAGGGATTGACCCATTGTTATATTGAAATGGAAGAGAGAAGAAAAAAATAAAATTGCTCTGCTTCTTGTTTGTGAATGACCGGTTTTTGCTTTGTGGCACTGAGAAACCCAATTTTATAGCTATTCTCCATCAATCATTTTGTCGTTATCCGTTGCAATGTAACATTTTGCCCCTTCAGTTTCACCTTTATTGCAATTAATGCCCTTACCTGCCCTCCATTAGTTATTAATTTTTCTCTTATTGTCCCGTATTTCCGTTTACGTATATTTTTTGTCCGTTTATTAAATATTTAACAGCTTGTTGGAAATAAATTAAAAGGGTTAGGTTACATTACTTCTATATAATTAGATTACTTCTATATAATTATATTACAACTTTTAATATTTTTTTATATCATTTAATTACAAATTTATTATTTTATATATATTTATGTCTAAATCCATTTCATCAAAAATTATATATAATTTATTATTTTATATATATTTATGTCTAAATCCATTCCATCAAAAATTATATATAATTATCAATGTCAAAACATCATTTCTTTAAATTAAATTATTAAAACATCATGATGTTGTTTTAGATAAAACATTATTATAAAGGATATAAAAGTTATATAAAATATATATTTAAATATTTTTCTAATAAAAGGTATATAAGATTTTATTTGATACTCAATTGATATTCTATAATTTAGGAGTTTTTTTGGTTAAGAACGTTTTGTCGGTAATAATTTTTTCTTAAGTTTCCTACAAACATATTCTCAATAAAAAGGGTAAAAATTTAACTTTTCCAAATTAAAATAACATTTTTTGACAAAAAAACACAGCATGTTATCCTTGTTAACCCATTTAATGCAGTAGTTCCTCCTCTTCTTTTTATTTGTTTTTTAATTTTGTCATTTAAACAGTAAAGAATACAATATTTTTTATTATTATAAAGTAGTTATGTAATTTTCTATTTTATTAATTTCTTTCTAAATAAATATAAAAAATAATTAAAAAATATGGCATTTAAAAATAAATTTAGAAACATTAAATTAGAATTTTTAGTAAATTTCCAAAACATTTATGTAAATATTACATATTTTTTATTAACTAATGAATTATAATTATTAAGATTTAAGATACTTAGGAATAATAATTCTAGATATGATTTTTTTTATCTCATATTAAACAAACATATTTAATAAAAAAAATGCTGAATTGTTGTACAAAACTGAATAAGACCATAAAAAGATCACTATTTATTAGTAATTAATGTTGATGGCTATATTTCCATAAGGTGAAATGTTAATATGGTGTTTTCTTTTTTTATTTATAAAACTTAAATTAGAACTGGAGTTTGATTAATTTTTTTTAATTCTTCTTCAATTATAATATTTTTATTAACTATGTTTAGATTGAAATATTTTAACTGATATGAATGAGAACGTTTGTATAATTAGAAGAGAGGAATAATGATGATGATAAAAATAGTTTTAAAAAAATAGGAATTTAAGATAAATTTATCTGTGTAAACTAAATTACTTTCCTTAATCATAATAAATAGGAATAGAGGAATAATATGATGATATACTTTGTCTGTATTAATTAAATTTATTATATTTTTATTATTAATAATTGTTGAAAAGTTATATCATAAAGATGATTAATTACATTATCTAAAGTTATATCATAAAGATGATTAATTACATTATCTAAAGTTATATCCTTAATTACATTATCTAAAAGTTATATCATAAAGATAAAGATGATTGATATTATTTACGACATAATCAAATGTTATAAAAGGTATCTATCTGTTGCATTTTAATATTTTAATATATATATATATATATATATATATATATTGGATACAGCGGACTCACTGCTCGGAGGTTGGATCTCGGTGCATGGTGCAGGTAGGTCAACTCGGTTGTTGGGTTAGTAAAATTGACCATTTGGTTGGGCCTAGTTTGGTCAGTAAATTTGTCTTGGCATAATTGAAATAACCTTTTATATGTAAGCATAAGGCTACTAATAAAGGGTATTTGTGAACCTAGGGACGTTTAGTACATGTGGTGTCTAGGTCAAGTAAATGTTTTCTTTTAACCTAAGTATGTGTGTTCTAGGGCACGTAGTGGTTAAGTTGCATGTATAGCGAAAGATAATGTTGCACCACGAGTAGGGTGCCCATGTAAGCAGAATGTTCCCTTGATGTTGGCACATGAGTTGGTTCCCTGTTGGTAGATGGTTGTTTTGTTATTATTTTATTCACTCCTTGGAGATAAGACTTTGTTCTGTTGTAGCACCTTTAGAGAAGGCGCCCTTAAACAGAATATGTTTCACCTGAGTATGCTTTCAGTTGAGATTAGATTCTCGTGAGAGAAAGCTATTACAAGAGGTAAGCTATAAAAGGGGCTTGAGACCCTAGGTTAAGGTACATTGTTTCTGATACTGAAACTGAATACTTCTTAAATTCTAGTAAGCCCTTACTGAGTTGACCGTCAGAGTGCAATCAACAGGTAGGGTCCCCTCTGTTTCAACGGAGCCACGTTCCAGCGCTACAAAAGGAAGAGCAGATTCCAGCAGAGATAGACGGAGCTAGAGCTTGTCACGAGAGTCAACCAACGAGATAGTCAACTGGCAAGAACATTTGGCGCCCATCGTGGGGTCCGATAAAACTTGATCCCATCCACAGTTGTGTTTGAGTTTTTCGACGTAATGAGGAACACGAGACAAGGTCCACTTGGATCCGAAGGGAATGACGTCGCCACCCTACAAAAGCTTATGGACACCATGAAAGCTCTTCAAGAGGCCAATGAGCAGTATAGGCAAGAGCAAGAGTGGATCCATCGAGATGCCAGAGCCGAGAAGGAAAAGCTAATGGTAGAAGCAGTGGTAGAAGCAAAGGCAGAAGCTAAGGCTGAACAGGAAAGGCTTATGGCGAAAGCCCAAGCTGAGCAGCTGCTCAGACAAGATCAGTTGATAGCGGAGATCGATGTTTCGCAAGCAAACGATGAGGATTTGTGCAAGGCCAACGAGGAATTGCGCAAGAATTTACAATAACTCAATCAACACTCTACAACAGAGCAAGGACCGAATGCACAGCCAAGAGCCCATCCCAAGCCATTCTCGCAAGCGATCATCGATGCTCCCGTACCAGCGAACTACATAACACCTAAGATTGTTTTCACAAGTGTGGAGGACCCCAAAAGCCATCTTACGACGTTCAACACCCATATGATTATTTCGGGAGAAATAGACACCGTCCGTTGCAAAAATTTTATGGGTACGTTCACGGGTACAACCCTGCAATGGTTTAGTGGCCTTCCTGACGGCCACATCACCTCTTTTTATCAGTTTTCTGAGTTGTTCAGGGAATAATTCATTGTCAACCAGGACCAACCATTGGTCTCATTTGATCTCTTCAACGTGAAGCAGAGGCAGGCTGAGTCTCTGAAAAATTATTTGAACAGGTACGAGGCGTTCACAGTGAAGCTTCAGACCCATGACGAGCCCCTGATGGTCAACGCTTTTGGGCAGGGAGTCATGGCGCGACCATTTAGTGACTCACTGATCAGGAATCTGACAATGATTTCATTGAAATACGACGTCGAGTTGTCGCTCATATCAGTGCAGAAGAAGCAGTATCTGTGAAGCACAACGACACATATCCAAGGCAGACTAAGCCCAAAGAAGGTAGTCGAGCCTGACCTTTGAGGGTCCCCGAAGTCGCAATTGAGAATAAGACAGACGCAAGGCGAGCACCATATCCTGCTAGGAAGAACGCATCCAAGGAAAAAGCACGGGAAGATTTGGCATTTGGGCCAAAGTTCTGAATGACTTACAAGGAACTACTGAGTATTCCAAGGGTAGTGGAAAAATTGAAATTTCCCTCTGCTTTACAAGCTCTGATTTGGAGGACGTGGTCCCACATGAAGATGATCCAGTGGTGATATCTGTCGTCACTGTTGGAAGAAAAGTACACCGAATTCTCATTGACCAGGGGAGCTCGACTGACGTGATGTTTTGGGTGACATTCAACAATTTGTGGTTATTGCCTGACCAGTTAAGACCGTATGACGGTTGCTTATATGGCTTTGCAGAAGATCAGGTGGAAGTGTGTGGACATGTTGAGCTGAGGACAACTCTTTCAAATGGCACCTCAGCTCATACAATCAACATCAGGTATATAGTAGTTAATGCTGTTTCGGCATATAATTTGCTTTTGGGGAGGCCCTCTTTGAACAGGTTAGGCGTGATGGCCTCAATGAGGCACATGAAGCTGAAGTTGACCTCCCTTGAGGGAAGATTGATTCTCATCAAGTCTGATCAGAAGGTAGCCTGGAAGTGTTATGAGAACAACATGAAAAGAAGGAGGGGAGTGTGCTCCATCACTATTCAGGCGCGAGGGCCAGAGAAGATCATGCAGACTGAAGTCGCTAATAAGAGGCGACCCGGACTTGCTAGTGAGGTCCAGGAGAAAGAAATTCAAGCTTGGCACGTCGATATGGCTGGAGTTGCAAGTCAAGATAGTCGAAGTGATATCGAAGCACATGAACACTTTTGCTTGGTCATCGGCAGACATGTCTAGAATAGATCTAGACTTCTTGTGCCATAGGCTTACTATGGACAAGAAGGTCAGACCGGTAGTACAGAGAAGGAGGAAGTTTAATGTGGAAAGGCGCCTAGTCATCCGGGAAAAAATGCAAAAGCTTTGGAAAGCTGGTCACATAAGGGAGATTCAATACCCTGAGTGGTTGGCAAATGTAGTGTTGGTACAAAAGGCCAATGGGAAGTGGAGAATGTGCGTTGACTTTACCGATTTGAATAAGGCCTGTCCCAAAGACTCTTATCCACTGCCCAACATAGACTCCTTGGTGGACAGTGCCTCAGGTTGTCGACTACTAAGCTTCTTAGACGCGTTCTCGGGGTATAATCAGATCCGTATGCACCCCCGAGATGATGGTGGGCAAACGTAGAAGCTAATGGAAAGTGGAGAATGTGCATTAACTTTACCGATTTGAATAAGGCCTGTCCCAAGGACTCTTATCCACCGCCCAACATAGACTCCTTGGTGGACAGTGCCTCAGGTTGTTGATTGCTAAGCTTCTTAGACGCGTTCTCAAGGTATAATTAGATCTTTATGCATACCCGAGATGAGAGTAAGACCGCCTTCATGACCGAGCTCTCCAACTATTATTATAAGGTCATACCCTTTGGCCTCAAGAATGCTGGTGCGACCTATCAAAGGTTGATGGATAAAATCTTCGCCTCAATGATTAGGTGAAATGTACAAGCATATGTGGATGACATGGTCGTCACCTCAAAAGAAAAGGACCAGCACGTTGCTGATCTGGAAGAGTTGTTCAACACGATAGCCCAATATAACTTGAAGCTAAACCCAAAAAAAATGTGTGTTTGGGGTGGAAGCAGGAAGTTCTTCAGATTTTTGCTCACGAAACGGGGGATAGAAGCGAACCCAGGTAAGTGTACAACAATCATAGGAATGAGGAGTTTTGCCAATGTAAAGGAGGTTCAGCAGTTGACTGGACGTATGGCTGCTTTGTCTAGATTTTTGTCTGCTGGTGTAGATATAAGGTATCCTTATTTCCAATGTTTGAATAAAAATAATCGTTTTGTGTGGACCCGCGAGTGTGAAGATGCCTTCATCAGGTTAAAGGAGTATCTGGCAGCCTACCTGTCCTTTGTAAGCCATTGTCGGGTACTCCCCTTTGTCTTTACTTTGTAGTCACAGATCGGACAATCAGCTCAGTCATTGTGCAAGAACAAGACCGAGTTCAGAAGCCTATCTACTTTGTGATAAGTGCCAATGTGTAGTTTTTATGATTGAGAAAATTGAACACTTTGGAACTTAATTGTTTCTTAATGTAAGAAAATTACCCTAATCTGAGAATTATTGAACCTGATTATATATTTTGAACCAAGAAACAAATGAAGAAATTTAATCTCAATTTTTGTGTAAATTGCAGTTGAAAGAAAGAAAGCAAAAACTTAATTGGATCACAAGAAGAATTAGCTCAAGCTAGACGATTTAGCTCAAGATAAAACTGTCCAGAGTTGATTAAAGGTGCAGTACTAATGTAGCGCAGGCTAGAATTGCTAGCTCAAGCTAAAAATGCACTGAAAGATCTAGCTTAAGCTAAATTGGCTCGTTTGAGCTAAAGTTCAATATATGAATTTTGGAACAAAGTGAAAACAGAAGCGGTGGAAAAATATTGGATTTTTATAGAGAGAGATTAGTGAGACAAGAAAAGGAGACTTTATTCTAAGAGAAGAACTTGCTCAAATCATCCCTTCTTATGCAATCCAGATCAAGAATGAAGATTGGAGGAGCTGTCATGAGTGGCTAAGTGCTTTCTAACTTGGGATTGAATGTAATCTACTTTTATCAAATGTATTCTTGGTGATATATATATATATATAATATTCTCTTTTCTACTTGTTCTTGGTATTTTCGTTTCATGCTTATTGCTTGATTCTATCTGATCAATGGAGTCTTGATTTTGATCCTTAAATTTAACTGGAAAGT
>Ga0123342_1003497_pt1 | contig 25146 bp, 7 predicted proteins | sample Turbeawhitnodule_FD_89960 | JGI IMG/M metagenome (GOLD analysis project Ga0123342, IMG submission 89960) | Root nodule microbial communities of legume samples collected from Mexico - Turtle bean Mexico white nodule | ecosystem: Host-associated > Plants > Roots > Nodule | place: Mexico: Nepantla... | reverse complement strand
TATGAATTAAGTTTGATTAGGCATTTGATGATAATGTGATGGTAATAGGAATAGTAGGATTAGGACCACTTTGGTTCATTGATTACATTGCATTTCATCAAAAGAGATAGTAAATCCAACACCTACTCAACCTATGGGACCACTCACTCCCTTCCAAACTTTTTTTAACCTTTTCCAACTCAATAATACACTTCACCCCTCAAACCCTTTCATTAATGCACTTAAAATACAAGATTCCCATGGTAATTCTTCAAACACCTTTCTTTTCTAATACACAATTTATTATTGATTCAAATTTATTACAACTAAGAATTTTTCAAAAAGTCAAACATTTCGTTGAGTAACACACTCAACCTTATAAAATTGACTTATAAGATAATGTTTAAATTGATAGTGGGAGTGTGAAAAACAACTTTAATACATTATTAAAAAGTAAATTTTAAGTTTAATTCAACTTTATAAAACTGACTTATAAAATAAAATTTACACTTATTTATATATTTATATATTGTTTATGAAATATATTTTTATTTAATGATCACCAACAACAATTTCATTGTCCTGCTAATTATTCCATTATAATGCACAATACAGTTCTAAATTATGTAATCTAAATATTATGAGTTGAGAAATTTGACATCGAAACCATATCACTAGACTCAGGCCCAGGCCCATCCGACCAATTTGAATCCATCTGCCACTATTCACAAAGAGTTTGTTTTGGATTTTCTTTTGAATAATTGCCGCGTAACTGATCTAATCATCATTAGTTTTTGTGATGGAATGACTATTTATTTTATAATAACCAGGGACTGTGCATATAGCGGACCAATATATATTTTAACATATTATAATAATCAATTAAAAGATGAACTTCAAGATAGTGGGTAACATTGAAAAGTTTATTTTAAACAATTTATGCATGTGAATTATGTACTAATAAGAAATCTTTTGGGTATAATATATAGGCAAAATCGTGTACTGATAAAATAAAATAAAAAAATTTGAAAGATAAGTTGGTAGTACTTGAAGTTGGGAGGCCCATTTTGGTTATTATAGGAGACAAGAAGTCAGAAGACTCTCTCAAGTCTCAAGTACACCAATACACCAAAACCAAGGTTGTATTGTATTACCATATTCATATTCGTATTCATATTCATTCACCCAATCCAACAAAACTGAGACCATGTGAATTTGACCTTCATCACACTACACAACAATCATCACTGCCTTTGTCCCTCACTACTCATGTTTCCTCATCCTTTCAGTTTAATCAACTTTTTTCATCTCTTCAATTTTCAATTTTATTTCAATTCAGTTCAATCAATTTATTTCAAGTAGTTAAGTTTTCTGATATTTTTTTTATTTGTAAAACTTGAATGCCCACTTCCTTTCTGAATTATTTACTTGAAGAAGATAAACATGTATGCTTGTATTTTCTTCTGTTAAAATTAAGGAGATTAATTAAAAAAAAAAAATGATGATGAGGAAACAAATGATAAAGGATGGAAATAGAAAAGAATAAGTTGAGAATGAGAGATGAGAAAGAAATAAAAAATGAATGGAGAGTGGGATAAAAATGGTTGAATAAATACATATTAATTTAAAAAGGGAAGTAGTAATAATTAAACTTTGTATGGGATTAACATGGATTGTAGAATATCTTGTTTTTTGAGAAGGAAAAGAAAAGATATATTAATGAGAGCATTATTAGTTTGTGTGATTAGTTGAATAATGATGGTGTGCAGTGAGGGATGAAGCAGTTTGTCTGGTGTAGAAGGAGTAGTAGAATATTATGTTGATTTAATTTATAATAGTAGGGTTGAGTTACTTGGAACTTGAAGCATAGACTAGGAATTTAGAGTGTATTATTGTGTGGAGTGTGGACTTGTTAACTTCCCTTGGTTTGCACAGAGACACAATGAGTAATTAGTACTGATACTAATCTTTTCAATTTCTAACTACAAAAACTTTTCCGCAGTTTATGGCTGCAGCTAAAAGACATGCCATCATCAACAAAAACAAAATTGTAAGATATCAATCCTTTCCCTTACCAAATTTTGAATCAATACTAGCTCAGTTATTTGTATTTCTTATAACCATGTTTTTAACTAAAAGCATCTTATATAATCAACTTTGTAAAAGAGAAAACTTCAAAATCATTTACACTGTTCAAAATTATTTAAATAAGTTAAAATATATTGTGAAGTCAATTTATTTACAATAGATCCATAATAAAATATTGTTCACCAAATAGTTATCATATAGTCAAATTTTTTTATATAGTGAAATAAGCTATATGTAACATTTTTATATTTTTTCTACATCTAAAATTATAATGTGCACGAGTTTTCAATATATATATATAATAGTTTAAATTAATAAAAAATAATTATTTATCTTTTATTTGTTCAAGCTCTCTTACCAGCAGTATCATCTATTTCCGTATAAAATACACGATCATCATCGTAGATAAATAAAACAAACACAAAACTAAATACAGGATAAGCTAGTTATAAAAAAAAAAATCTATATAATTTGAACTTCAATTAACAAACATAAAATCATCAACTCGCACACATTTTCCTAAAATTCATCAAGCGTCTAACATAAATAAATTATCATTCACATTTCTCATTTCAGATTTCTAATGATTAACATACTTAAACACTTAACTCTACTTCCGGAAGACTAGTGCATTAACTTAGACTCAGAGATATGCACATTTCATACTATTTCAATGTCAAGAAACAAGGTAAGGAGAAGATATTAAAATTAAAAAATATATTAAAAAAATTAGTATTAAAAAGAACATTTTTTTAATAGAAACTCAGTTAAATATATCTAAATTTATAAAATTAAAATTTAATTATTATTTTTTTCTTAAATTTTGACTCTCCTTTGGTTTTCATCAAATTAATTTCTTTATACTAGCCTGAAATTAGGGACTCTTGCACATATATGTACACAATTTTTATTCCATCTGACTTATCATTTTCTATAAATAATATATATATATATAATTTTTATTTTGTATAAATTTATCTATTTGATGAAGATAAGATAATTAAATATATTATTTATTATACATTGTATTGAAGTTATATTATAATAAATAATTTAATTAAATAAAATCAAACTTTTGTACTATAATTTTCAAATATTAAGTAAAGTAGAATAACATGAGAATTCTGATTATATATTATTATAAATTATAAATTATAAAATTACTAGAACTACATCTCCAATTCATTTCTATTATCTCAATTTATTAATTAAGTGTTAAAAATTAGAAAAACAAAAATTACCCTTCTACATTCTTTAACATATTGTCTGATCATCTAAGAACAATCCGTGCTATTGATTATTTTTAATTCAAATTGTTACACAAGTAACTTATTTTAAGTCTTGTCCTGATAGTGTTTTGTTGATACAAGTTTAACTTTATACTTAATAGATCAAATTTTTTAACAATACTAATTACTTCAGCATGAATTTAACCTTATCAAAATCTAATGATGTATACAAATCAAAATAAAAAAATTTTACTTTGCCAAATTTGTGAAATGAAACATCTCAAATAAAATCTATTAACTTATACAATCAAAACATACTTGTACAATATATTTGTAAGAAACCTAGAATGGTAGAAATAAGTTTAATTAAATTGATTGAATAAGAGAGATGATGAAGACCATAATTCTAAGTTTCTCGAATTGGTATTGCCTCGAAAACATGGACTGTTAGCCACATGTGATTCTACTGCTCAACCTCGACTGCTTGACCTCGTGTTTTGCACTAAAGAGTTCCTCACTTTGACTTTTCAAACAATTCTTCAATTAAGAAATAAACATTTTACACTTATTTTACAGCTTTTATACCTTGACTTCATTTACTATTAAGACCACTTTCTTAAATTAATACTTCTATAACCCTCCCCCTTTAACATTGAATTTATATATAACAATTACTAATGACAATTCCCTTAGGATATAAAATTTATCAACTTTTCAAAAGTCTTGTAATTAAGTGTATGTGTATGATATCTAACACCATTTTTTACTGGATAACTCAATCTTTTATTGAAATGACCTTTAGAATAAATTTTAAAATAAAATATAATATTAAAAAATTAAAATTAAGTTCTTCAAAAACTAAAATTAGTTTATATATGAATTAATCTTTATAGTTTTTCTTTTAATTTGTTGAAATTTTTTATTTCATCTTTCTTTATACAAATTCTTGTAGAAAAAATTGGTCCTAATATTTCTTAATAATTTTTAGTAGCACTAATGAACTTTGAGGTGACTTTTTGACATAATGTTGAGGATTTATTATATTAAACTTACAACTTCTATTATATTATATTATATATTAATTAAAATTGGCATAATTAATGTTCTTAAACTTATATTATTCATTTATACAAAATATGTTTATTTAGAAAATTCTTTTACACGTTAATACATATGTTATCTACTCATCATCATCATTGTTATTGTTTTCCTTTTAAAACAATAATAGCTAAATTTCACTATTTGTATTTCGACAAGAAGACTCAAATACAACTTCTTGATACATCTATTGTCTCCTAATATTTTAACATGGAGTTTTAACCTTTCCAAAAACTCATGATATTAATAATTTTATAGTATATTTAGATAATCAATCTCTCGGGAATAATTTATTGCTATTGAAAATTTGTATAACATAATATGTCTTCTCAATATAAAATTTTAAAGTAAATTAAAATTCTAAAAAGTTATAAGATTATTTACAATTATAGAAATTTATATTTGATTTAAAATTAAATCAAGAATTGTAAATTCTTTTCATGTAGATTTAGGTAAATTTATTGAAATTTTAAACATAAAATTAAATATTTATAAATAATTCATAAATACTTTAATAAATAAAATTAATAAAATAATATTAACAAACTTAACTAGAATTAAGATTTAAATCTAATATATTATGACTATACAATATATTCAAACGTTATAACAAGTTATTATGTGTGTCTCATATTTACAATACTATTTTTTTTCAATGTTAATTAGGTTTCTTTTCTTTGCTAACTAATATTACTAAAAAAAAAATATGAAATAAAAACTAATTTTAAAAAAAAAATAATTAGTTGTTATAGTAATTAAATAGTCTCTAATTTAGTCACTATAATAACTAATTATTTTTAGTGTATACAAATTAATTTTTATTTTATAATTTTTTCGTAGTGTATTAACTGAAAGTTAATAAAAAAAATTTAGACTAATAATGTCAATCAAAATAATTATAATTAATAAATAACATTGATAAATATCAACAAAAAAATCTTACGAACATTAAGAAAATAAAAATCAATCAGTATAGAAGAAAAACATCAATCAATATACAAACTTTATTATTTTAATAATAATTTCAATAACCCTGTTAAATCAATTTACTAATATCTTTAGTACATTATTGATGAGATTGGAGTAGAAGGGAAGAATTTGACATTAGCACAAAAGCAGTGTGAACTTTATCTTGCTTTTGTCTCTATTGTCAACATTTTTCTGAACACCAAGCAAGAAGAACAACTTGCTGCTTTTCACTCATGTGAGTAAAGTATAGCTGAACATTTAGCAATCCCAAAAGACTAACTAAGGAGTCAAACTTTGCTTCCTCTCAAGACTTTTTTCAAAAAAATTTAAACTGGTTCAACTAACATCATTTGTTGCTTCAACTTTATGCAGTTAGCTACAATCATTTGGTTTTGTGTTATATCTCTCGAGATCCTAAAGCACGTGAAAGACCAAATATCACACCATATCACTGTGCCTAAAACAAAGCCACCAAATGAACAGCTTATTATTATGATCAACCTTTTTCTCTTTTCAACTCTTTTTTTACTCCTTTTTTTACTAGTTAAAACTTAACATAAAATTGTTATATTATTTTTTGGTAAATGTTTAAAGCATTTTTTTTTTACTCAAGTAAAAATATAATAAGAAATTAGTATTTTCTCTTAGCTTTACTTTTACTCAAACAAAAATGAGGTAAAAAGTTAACTTGAGTTATTTTTTGGTTAAAGTGAAAATAAAGCATAAATTTAATCTTATTCTAAGTTAGATTTTCGTTCAACCAAACAAATTTTTTTCAAACCAAAAAATTATTCGTTACTTATTTGTTTGTTGATTTAAATGATTTGGATGTGAATGTTAATCAATATATTGATTATTTGATTTTTTATAGTTATGATGAATTGTAAGCATGATTATTTATATGGAGAAAATACTATTTTGAGATGTGCAGATTGTGTATTAAATTTGATATTGTATATGAAATATCTTGACTCTACTGATATTGGATTTATCTAGAGGAAAATATTAGGTGGTGAGAGTCGAAAAAGGTATAGTGTAAAAAAACTGTATTTAGTAAATCATATGGATTTATCCTGACATATGAGTGAATTATGTCTTATTATGTAACTTTATTGTGGTGACAACTTAGTGAATGTAATATAACATGTGCATATATTTAAATCTAATTTAACGTACCACTATTTTAAGAGTAGAATGCAGCAGTGTTTGTAATATTAATTTATGTGTATTTTGATACGAAGGATAGTCAAATGGTTTCTTATACATATTTAATAAATTTGTGGAATGTGTATTCTTGATATCATATGATAATTAATACTAATCTAGTACTTAGTGGGATGTTACAAATAACCTTGATTTTATGTAATATATCAAATATTTTTTATTATGTTGTATATGGGTTAATTTAACAGAAATTAACAGAAAACATTATATTGAAAAATTTGTAAAGAAATAAACATTTCAAAAATAAAAAAAATGAAACCAATTTAATGAAAATGTAGCGAATTAGAATATTGAATATAATTTTACTTAAAACTTTGAATCAACTCAATTCTCGGCTTCCCAATCAAATTAGTGGAACAACCCATGATAGGCACTGTTGAGGATTTATCAAGCTCCTTGATCAAATTTCCATCGAAAGAGAATTAAGGTTTATTTGTTTTGAATTTGATTGAATTGATTTTGATGAACTTGTTTGCTTTATATTTAAAAAACTATATTGAATTCAATGTTGATGGTGTAAAATATTTCAGAGTTTAAAAAGAAGTAATAGTAAAATCCAATTCTGGAAATTTTTTTAAAGGACTCCGCCGACAAATGCAAAAGAATTTTGGCCTATTTCTTCAAGGTAATCATGCAGCCTAAAGTTAACTGTATTACAGTCACATCAACTTTGCAAAACATAGCGTTATCCATTGAATGAATAAGGTAGAGGAGATACTAATTAGGATTTGAAACTGTTAAGTCCGTGATTCATAAAACTTATATTAATCTCAAGAAATTTCATAAAAGTAATCTTTTTTAATTCCAAGAGTTGAAAGATAGATCTATTTTTTATCAATATAATTAATTAAATCAATTTTTTTATAACAAATATAATATAAAAGAGAATTCAATTGGATTTTACAAGTAACTACTATAAAAAAAATTAAATAAAAACTAATTTTAAAAATAAAAAATAATTAATTATTATATTAGCATCCAGAGACCTACACCTATCATATTACTCGTTGTGAAATCAAATAGTCATGCGCATAATTATTTCAATATCTCATCATCTCATATGACAGGATAAATTCGTATGACCTGAAAAAACAGATTATATTTTAACCACAAACAAAGTCATATGAACCTCTTTCGACTCTCACCAACGGAATAACTTCATCTATGTGATTCCATTATATCAGTAGAGTTAGGATCATCTCATTCACAAGATACTCACAAATCAAGACACCCAATAACAATCTCAACACGATATTTGCTTTTATGAAAATACTATTTCTTGATAACACTTTCACCTCATTGTATACTTCACTTAACACATCAATACACCATTCAATCACATCATATTTTAAACTTTGTAAACAATCTAAATATATCTCAAAATTCACTTAAACACATAACTAAGTTTCTTTAATCATATTTTTATATAAAATTTAGATTTTTCACTAAAAAACAATAAGAAATAATAAACTAGGATTTCAAAAGTAAAAATAAAAATTTTAAGTTTTTTTTATTGGTCTAGGCGAAAATTTGCTCATTTGAGCAAGAATGAGTCTCGTCTAAGAGAAAATTCTCTCGCTTGAGTGAGATTAAACCCAATAACACTCCAAAATTCGCCCCATTTTTTCCTGTGAGATTCCTTCTCGCTTGAGCGAAAACGGACCCGAGAGTACACCATCTTTTCTTTATATTCTCACTTAAGTGAGAATTATTTCTCGCTTGAGTGAGAATTATTTCTCGCTTGAGCGAGATATGCAGACAAATCTGCATAATTTTGCCTAGAATCATAATTGTCAAACAAAAACAATTTCAATAATTCATTCACTTTAAGAGCAACTTACACTATATCAACTATACAAATCAACCTATTTTTCATATTCAAACAAAAACATCTACCGTAAATTATCCATATCAAAATCAACATATTCACATTTTATTTCAAACAATACCCTGCATTACTGATAAAAAAATCAATTCTGCAAACCAAATTTGGAACTAGTGACCACGTCACCCCCACATCTAGATCTTCTAACCTATGGTTTTATTTAAAAGTAAAACTAGATTCCCTCACCTGAACTTGAACAAATGCTCACTAAGAGCTCCAAATCCTAAAATTGTTTAAGGGAAGTTTAACCTGCATCACATATCCTAATAAAAAATCTAACTATATCATTAGGCATAACTGGTAGTTCTTTTTTGGGAGTTTAGAATAGGTTGGGGGTGTGAGGTCCTATCTTATCTCTCTTCTTAATTTGTGTATAAGGGTTGGGTCACCCCTTTAGTGACCATAAAAAAAAATATATCACTAGGATCCTAAGCTAACATAGATTAATTCTGAAGCTAAAAGAATCACATGCAAATCCTAGAGTGAGACAAGCTTAACAAGTTCAAAATTTGACTCAAAGAGAAGAACAAAAATGAAATTACTTTATCAAAGATTCTGATCGGAAAGTCTTGTAGTCTTTGCTGTCAAGAGTCTAATGACGGACTTCGATCGTCAAACTAATTAACGAGGAGGTTATAATCTTAGAGAGAATGCAGAAAAAGAAAAAAGGAAACTTCTAAAGAGATAGTGATTATTTTAAAATGAAACCTCAATAACTCAATTTTCTATTTATATGTTCTTTTTATTTTAATAATAATAAATATTCAGATATCATTTAGATAAAGTTGTAATAAACAAGAAAAGTAAAATACATAAAATACGGGAAAAATCATTTAAATTTAATGGAAAAAAATAGAAGAATTGAAAAGGTAAATATATAATATTTTTCTCTTTATTTAGTTTACTATAAAAAATAAAACAAAAATTCCTAAAGAACCCATATACCATAATTTAAAATCTATTGTCCAATTTTGGAACCAATTTCCAAAATATACACTTGATTATCTTAAAAAAAAATAAGTGAAAAATTAATTATTGAAGTTGATAGATTATTAATGGAAAAAAAAACCGAAGATCTCTGATAAAAAAAATATTTATATATATATATATAAATATATTCTTGTTCACATATGTATTAAGTTTTTAATCTATGGAGATCTAACTACTGTCGCAAGAAATTGAAGGTTTTTTATAAAATATTTATGTGTAACAGAGACATAATAAAAAGTCAATTTAGACACTCCCTCATACACTATCTCTTCTCACCTCACATCTTCATGGTCATTTTTTTCTTCACATTTAGTTTTTATTTGTGTTTAAGACCCTCTAACTTTAAACTGTTCTTTTTTTATCGTTTCATATTTAGACAACAAGCTTAATTTTGTACCTTTGTTTTAATTTTTCACATTTATTTTAAAAGCTTAATTTTATACCTCTCTTTTATTGTTTCATCTTTATCCAACATGCTCAATTTTAGACCTATTGCTTTCAACAACTGTATGAATAAAATGTTTGAACAAAAAATAAAACAGTGATAATTTAGGTTAGAATGGTTAATGTGTATTAAGAAAAAAAGTTTAATAGATTAAAATGACATAATGAATAAAGAAATGAAATAATGAGGAAAACAATTCTGAATTAATTCTCTTGTATAATAGTTGTAGAAAAGAAAATGTAGTTAACTAGTCGTCTAAAAGAATTAGAATTAATATAATATAACACCACTTTACACTTAATCACAAACAAAAAGATAATATATTAAGATGTTTGGTTATTTTATGGACCAGGAGGATTGATCATAATGTGTATGACACTGTGATTGTCACGATAAATTACATGAGCACAATGATAATTAATTTACAAATCATTAAGAAGGTATATTAATATATTATTGAAGTTTACAAAATGCAAGAACACAATATTCACTTTAAGAGGAGGAATTGGAAATCATTCATTGCCTATTAAAACACCAAGAAAGAAATAAAAAAAAATCAATAATCTAAAATAGACTTCAAACCCAATTTACATTAGAAAAGTCAAGCAAATGAAGTTCAAACTTGCTAGGAATGTAAACATTCCTTTGATTCCATTTAAGGTGTCAAACAACCTTAAAAAGAAAGTTGTAATGAACCATAGTTTGATTGTTGAAAAATTAATTGAGTTGTTGGGTTGTAAAAACTAATATATAATTAATATGATAGAAATCAGTTACAAAAGTTTTCCACTATTAGTCTAACAACCTTTTATAACTTGCAACATCAATATAAGGGCTCTACCAATCTTATTGTAACTTAATATAAGTATTTAAGGAGGTTTTATAGGTTTATTAGAACCAACTCAAATATTTGATTTTGAAGTTGTAATCAAGAATTACTTTGATTCAACTGAACTCTTCTACTGAATTGCTCATATGACATTCATAAACTTACAAAACAATAATACCTGTATCACAAATAAATATAAATAATGAATAATTATAATTGTGTCAACTCATCCTTTATATCTATCATACCATATTGAGAAAAGGTTGAACAAATTAAAAATGACAATGAATAAAGAAACAAGATAGTACTGAGAGAAAAAAGAAGAAGAGAAAAGATACACTCTTTTTTCATCAATTCTCTAGTATTAAAATAAAAAAAGTATAGAAAAAAAATACACAAAAGAAGAAAAGTTCATAGTGTTCACAGTCAATCCTTCCACCAATTCTTCTATTTTTAGTGGGAAGGATGACAACTCAACAGTCCTTATTAAAATTTTCTCAATAACTTTGTTAACCTTGTTACATTAGATCGAAAGTATTGCAAGTTGAAGAATTATTAAAGTTTTACAAATATTTTAGAATGAGATAGGTGACTCTCTTATAAATGGAGGATTGTATATTATAAGCAGTTTGATTCAAGAAATTATGTTTAATTCTCTTTTTTTTTTCTTGTATTCTAAATTTTATATAAGAAATGAAAATATAGAATAATGAAGATACTATTATTCTGTTATAAAATTTAATAAATATTCTTTTATTAAATTAAATAATTAATTCACTTCTTAGTGTAGGTCCATTTGCAACATCTATCTTTCCAGTAGCAGAAGTTAAAGGTGAGAAATATTGAAAATAAGAACAGAAGTATAATAGACTAAGATTTTGTCCTCTTTAGGAAAGGAGTCAGAGAGGGGTTATCACACCAGTGAAAATTAGAAGGAATGAATATCTAGCACATACAATTTAGTGTATAAAAAAATGGAAGAAACTTGATGATGATAATAATAATAGTGTGAATAGATTAGGTGAGTGGAATCATAAATTACTCAAACAAATCCTTAACCAATAATCATAAGTCAAATTCTACTAGATTTTATTGGAAAGAAACTTCGTCACAAAGTAACCAAATATCTAATCAAATAATTACTGGAATTGAATAAACTAATAATCATGACCTAATGTCTAAAATAATAATATTTTAATAAGAGAAATATATCAGGTGGCGCCATTGAATGTTATTGGTAGCTTTTGCTCTGATATAAAAATTCACATATAGCTAAGCTATGTCTATAGATAACACTTAAATGATAATACTTTATTTTATATTAATTAATTAATTATACTCAAAGACTTTGACAATTCTCACACTGTCATATGTGATTGATTATCTTAATCTACAAGTTATCTTTAATTTAATTAATATAATCAAGATAAAGATTAAAATGTGAAAAAATAGAAAAAATCATTTTTGTTTCTTCCCTAGTATTCAAGTATGATTAAAAGATAAATGAAAAATATATTATTAAGCATAGATTAAAAGAGGAGAATCTTAATATGAAGTGATGTAAGTGTAGAAAAAAATGGTCCATTGAATGGAAATAGCAATGTAGGTTGAGATAAGAGGGTCCACATAAGAGTATAGGGTTTCTGTGTGGTCAAAAGGAAGGACCCACTAAAAGTAAGAAAAAGTGCTAAACATGACTGCACAAAACATGAACACCTGCTACATCTTCCATGATTAACTTGATTGTCTCACGCCTACGTAGACATACACCTACACTCTTTTGCCTTTTCTCCTCAATTTGATGCCTAATTTTGGCTTTCAAGCACCATACAAAAAGCTAAATGTTCAAAACTAAATATTTTTTCAATCTAATGAAGATGAACCACCAAGAATCAAAATTGCTTTCAAAACAACCTTTTTCCCCTCTCTTGTATGCATACTATTTATTACTAAGAAGGAAAAATAGCTTTTCAATGTATTTAATTACAATGTACATTTTAAGTTTATTTATTTTATTATATAAATAAATAATATTTTGAATTTTAATTTTAATTTAATTAACATCATACAATTCTTTTGTCATAGTATAAAAAAAATGTTCATCAACTACTAATAGAATCAAATATAATGTGAATACAATATCTTAATTTAATGAACAGTGAATACACTTGGCTATATAGGTAAGTTTTTAGTATACTCTTATGGTACTGATTAAAACATATCTAAAAAGAGTGAAAATATTTTTTTCCTTTTCTAATTAAAAAATCTAAACTTTCTCTTTTTATCTTTTAATACATCAGAAAAACATTTCAGTACAAGTGTATTGTAAATTGTTTTGTGAATTATGAACAATACATAAGACAATTCTTATTTATTGTAATTTTACTAGGTTAAATTTTTCTTTTATTGAAATACATACATTAATGTACAACTTTATTATCTTAATATAATCATTGCATAAGAGAATATAATAATAGACAATGATAGGAATGATAATGACCATAGTAATAATAATAATAATTTATATCATTATATAAAGAGATAGTAATTTTTTTAAGCCATATTTTAATTGGACAATTTAATTTTTTAATAAATTAATAAATTTTATTTATTTATTTAATAAAATCAATAATTGAATAATTTTATTATTATTTTCATATAATTCTCTTTTTGAAAATAAAGGTCATAAACAAATTTAATACTATTTTTACAAATATATATATATATAATTATTTTTAATTATATGTTTATAATAAAAGTTTATAAAATTATATATCTTTGAATATAATAAAAGCATAAATACACGTTCCCACGTGTATATTTTTGCTAATAATAACAATAAAATAATTTTAATTTTAATTTTTTTAATATGTTATATACCATTCAACTTTTTTGGTCTCTTAACACTATTCAATAAAAGAATTAGAATTTAGAAATTTTCCATTTCTCTTGTTATTTGGATCTATAACTTTTACCTATTTTTATTAAACTTGAAACATTTTTTTGTCTTGCCCAATCTTATTATTGTTTTTAGCAAATCAAACAAGACCTTAGAATACTACTCCCACAACTAACTATAAAATTGTCTATCAAATTACTCATTCTTTTTTATTCTACCTGTACACGTGATCTTCTTAATCAATGTTCATCCATTGTTGAATTTTAATACCTTGTTAATAAAATATTAAACAAATAAAAATAGCTTAAAACATACTCTAAATTATGTATTATAAAATAAAATATAACTGATATATCTAAAAATATGTAGTTATTATAATTTTAGTATTGGTACACTTTATAGATTAGAATGTTTACTTAATGTTTAAAACATTTAAAGAAGGCACTTAAAACAATGAAAAGAACAGTAAAAATAGGCAGTTTTGAGGTATATTGGTAAAGTGTGAATGAAGAGCAAAATAAGAAAGATAATATAATGAGATTGATTAACATTTATTAACTTAAAATGTTTCATGTTGAATGATAATATATTTTGCAGGGGTGAGTACCGTTGTGTCAGAGTGATTGTTATGAGTGAGAAAGAGAAAATGAACAGAGACGAAGAAGACAGCAATTCGTTGTTGGGTTTATGTTAACTCTGTACCTCTTCTCTTCCCCCTTCAATGCATCCAAACCCAACTCTGCCCTACTGCACTGCACCTCTTTTCAAAAATATCAATATTCGCAAACCAGTTCAATAATAATGTCCAACTAAAAATTACCTATGATTTTGCTTTTCTTTGTTACAGAATTGCTTATGATTTAATACGATGGTGAAGGAGTAACTCTTGAAAGGAATCTTTATTGACAGTACCGGTACCAATTAAGTGCTTCAAAACAAAACATCGGTTTGTGGGTGCTGTAACTAAATAATAATAATAAATAAATAAACAGTATTTTAGCAATAAATAAATTCAGTACTGACACAGGAATTTGGGGGTTATCACAATATAGTGATGCTGATGATGAATGGTGCCCCACCCAACCCTTATCACAAGAGTCTATATAAAACCACTGTTCTTGGTTGATGCTGGCTGGCTGGGTCCATCCCTCAATATGCCAACTTCAGTGTGCACCCCACCACGCAAACATTCATGATTTCCCTCACATTGAAACCAGGGACAGTGTCAAATACTATAATGTCTAAAAGCAACACAAACCATTCTTTAATGGACATGATGTTACTGTGCGTGCCAGATCAAATTATAAAGAATAATAACACCAAAAGAAGATTATTCATTGTCAAGAAAATTTAAGTCTTTTTGACGGAGAAAAAAGAGTGAGTGAGAGAGACATTTCTTGTTTAACCCATTCTCTTCTTTTTTCTTCTGAAATTTATTTCTGTTTGCAACATATAAACACACATAAACATCTCCCATGGAGGAAGTCCATCATCACCATATCCTCAGTTACATGATGATCTCATAGTTCTCACGATCATAAAATATTATAAGATCTATATAAATTAGTCCCCTATGGTGACCAAAAGCTCTAGTTTAACTTGGAGAAAAGGGATAGGAAGAAAATTGAAGAACACCAAACTAAAAATTGAAACTCATTTCCATTGTATAATATTGCATCATCAGATTAGAAAGGGCTTTGCATCCATAACCAGAGAACCCTCTCTTATCAGCATCACCACCCATTACTCTTCACATAACACTGCAGCTGGAAGTATTCTCATCATTGAAAAAGTTGGAATATGGCTCGTGAGGAGGAGGAGCATGGTAGCCATAAGGAGAAGGGTACATATAATTGACTGGCACAGGAGGCCTAGCATACATCATTGGTTGAAATCTATCATTACCCATTGCCCTTTGTTGGTTCATCATTGCACCCATGTATTGCTGTTGTTGGTAAGGATTGCCAGGCATCATATCTGGACCACCGCCACCACCTCCAAGGTGGTGGAAGTATCCTCCACCGCCTCCACCCCCATTCATGGGAGCACCAGCTGGTAGGCCTTGAACTGCTGGGATGTTACCCATCTGGGGCATTGGCATGTTGCCCATAGGAATGTTCATGTTACCCATAGAACCCACATTAGCCCCAACCATACTAGGAGTGTGTCCACCCATGTTTGGAAACATGTTCAAAGCTTGAACACCTTCACCCATTCCATTATTACCCTTCTTTCCTCCATTCACATTGCCATTTGGAACAACACCACCACCATTATTTTTGTTGTTTCCATTCTTACCATCTGGCATTCCACCTCCATTTTTGCCACCGTTGTTTTTGTTAGCTCCACCTTGATTATGATTATTGCCTCCGCCGCCGCCGCCGCCACCACCTTTCTTTCCTCCATTACCAATTTTTCCATCTCCACCACCCATGTTATGCACTTGCACAGGCACAGGTCCTCCACCGCCACCTCCTTTCTTTCCATTAGCTCCACCACCATTGCCACCTTTCTGAGCATTCATAGTGTTATTCAACATCATCTGAGTGTTATTCAACATCATCTGAGCCCCATTAGTCATAGGGGCATTACCCATAGGCGGCTTACCCATAGGGGGTTTCATCATCATCATCTTATTCAGAGGATGATACTGAGGATCATCCATTTCATCTTCATACTCATAGTCCAACTCATCATCCTCTTCATCTAATTCATCATCTGATAAATCTTCTTCCTCAGGCCTGAACTTCACCCCTTTGACGGGGTTGGGGTTCTGGTTGGGCATCTTCATCTCCTTGAATTGAGGCAGCTTCAGATCTTGGAACCCTTTGATCTGCTGAAGGTGTTGCAGATGCTGCTGAAGCTGCTGTTGTTGAGGGTTCTGCTGTTGGGGGTGCTGCCCTTGTTGATTATTACCCTTGGGCTGGTTATTCCCACCACCCTTTTGACCCTTGTTATTTCCCCCACCTTTACCATTGTCAATTTGTATGTTCTTCATCTGGTTAGCAATGTTGTTCTGGTTGTTGTTGCCATTATTGTTGTTTCCTTTGGGAGGGGCACCCCAGATTTCTGCATGTTTTCCTGACTTTGCAAGCTTCTTGATGAGAACGTTGGGGTCCACAAACCCTGAAACCGTCACCTTCCCCTGTTCTGCATCTATCTCGGTGGTAAACACCCCTGTGAAATAGACTTAATAAATAACCAAACACACTATTTATTCAAGATATGGATAGTGATATGAGATTTTTTTTTCTTTCAAGATACAGAATAAAAATAAAGCTTTCAAGAGTGAAACATAACATGGCCTTTTTCTTTCTCTTTTCTTTTCTAACAGGGTGAAATAGATGCATACATACCATCAATCTTCTGCAAGATTTTCTTGACTTTGCTCTTGCACCCGTCACAGTGTATGTTCACTCTGAGAACACATTTCTGCATGTTCAAGCAATCCCAAGAGCCAACACAGAATAAAGATAAATTTCGTTGTAAATAAGAGGAATTATTAAAATGGGGAAGTAAAAGCAAAAGAAAACTAGATACTTTATCAGAAATGGCACACAGACAAGATAAAAAAAGGAAAAAGAAAACCAAACACAGCACAGCATAGGAAGTAAAAAGCTTGAAAATTAACAGATGAAAATGAGAAAGGTGAAGACTTGTTTGATGAAAGAGAGTGAAAGAGCGCACCTGTATCTTCAAAATCTCCTCTTTACTCATGTCTTACCAGGCAATGGACTAAAAGGATTGTAATTTGTAAGAGAGAGAGAAAATGCAGAAAGGGGTGGTAATAGATCTGAGGAACTGAGTCAGGAAAAAAACAGATAGTAAGCTAGAGAGGCTCATCCAATCTTAGGCTTATCCTCTAGAACTCTTGGAACCAAACAAAGCCTTTTCCTTTTCTCTGCGTTAAACAAAAACTCAGCAAAGTCCTGCTTTAACATCATTAAATAGAATTGCCTGTGTCTGCATCTCCGAAGGACGTGTGGAAGAAAGAAGAAGCTTTCTTTATATTTTCTTTTTAATCTTTCTTCTTCTCCTTTCTTCAAAATTAATGCAGTATAATTACTCTCATGGCATGTATATGATCATAAGTACCTGTCACAGCTTATAAATAAACAAAACATAATTTCATAATATAAATTGCCTCTTAAATTCAAATTCTAATAACTAAATAGTTAATAACATTTAATATTACATTAAAAACTAATTAGGATTTTTCTATTATTTAAAATAACTAAATTAATAACAACTCAGACACTCTTTTAATCCAGTCTTTAAATAAACAAAAGACAATTTGATAATATTAGTTTGACACTTAAATTTTAATTTTAATAACCAAATAGTTAATAGCGTTTAATACCACACTAAAAAATAATTAAGATTTTTCCTTTTTTTTAAGAACAACTCAAAAAGTGATGGACTATTTAGCCGTTAGAATGTGTTGATGTGATATGTGAGATATAATTTTGTGATGTGAGATATAATTTGTAAGAAGTGAGGTAAGTATATAATTGAAGTGTACTGATTATTAAACATTAAACATAAAATACTTATGAAAGATCTTTAATGCTATTAATTATTTATTTATTTTTAATCTTTTGATAACAATTAACAACAGATGTGAATGAAGCATGTCAGATTTTATCTTCTTCAAAAATTGGGTGATACAATTAATAGTACCATTTATTATGGAGAAGGGCTAAATTGTCAATTTGGTTTTCAAAAATGGTTTTTGGTACATTGGCACCAGTACAATACCTCTCAAGTGGACTTACACTAAAAAATGGCACTTCTGATTCACACATTTATAATCACACTAACCGATAAATTGATCAGATTCCACCGATCTAAAATTTAAGACTAAAATGAAACTATTCTATTCAATGTTATCTATTTCTCCTTTGCCTGAATTAATGGTATGTCCAAATTCAACTCAACAATTAAGTCCAGTCACATTGTAAGATTAAGATAGATTTTAGTAGTGAAACATTGAGTAATACCCATGAGATTATAAATTATAACCTTATTCAAAAGTAATTACATAGAGAAATTAATGTTCTCTAATGTGCATAATAAATATTAGTCAGTTAAATGTCTAATTTGTTATTTAAAAACTATTATAAATATCTTTGAGCTATTAATAAAGGCATTAATGTTTGATTCCTACAAATTCTTTATTATTGATGGAGTATAAGGAAATTCATTTGAGATTATGGATGAGATTGATTTTAAAAGAAACTTGAGATTATGAGAAAGGAATGAATTTGTAGGAATTATTTAGTAAATTATTAATTTATTTCTGTATTTAATATTTTTTTATTGTTTTATATTTTTTATAATTATTATTAGAAATTAATTAATAATATTTTTAAGAGATAATTTATATTTGTTTCTTTAACTATTTTTTTAACCAAAAAATATTTTATATTTTAAAAAGTACAGCACTTAAAAAAATCTGTCAATATTCATTAATTCAATTAAATTAATCATATCTATTAATAAATTTTCTACTCAAGTTCTATTAAGTGAACCACTCATTTAGTCTCTATATCACGTGAACCAAAGAGATCATTCTTCACTTATTTACTCTCTGTATTTACAAATGAATCATTTATTTCTCATACCTCAAATCAAACCAAATATGATTCAATGTTTGTTATTAAGTGTAGTTTATGTTTAGGATTAGAGAAAACCTTTTTTATACAAGAGGATGAATTAAATAATATTAATAGAATTTATATTAGTTATTACACTTTTTTTCCATCAATTAAGTAAATAGATTATTTTCATTGATTATATATATATATATACTAGTAGGTTTGTACCATTTCAAAGTTAAAAATTTATAAATATAAATAACTTTCATTCCAACCCTAAATTTTAAGATAAAAATATATTGTAATAATGGTGTTTTATTGGATGAAGAGCTTTATTTATTTTTTATAAATAACAAAAGTTTTTGTAAGAAAAATAAATAAATTTAATTATTTAAGATGTAGTTATACTATATAAATTGTTAAATTTAAAAGATTTAATCATAACAAGAGAATACAGAAGACAAAGTCTTATAATAAGACACCATATTCAAATATATCAAATTATCTTATCAAAATATCGAAATATTGATTCGTATTTTCATAAACACTCTGTATATCTTTTTTTTGTTATTGTATGGTCAAAATTGTGTTGTAAGTACAAGGAAAGCATGTTCAGAATAAAAAGTATTACAAAACACATGTTGAGTGTAACTCAAATTATGTAAGCTAAAAAGCTACCAACTTTTGGTGCAATTTTAAAATGTAACAAAAGATTAACTTGTTACTCACAATGACTTTATTTAACGCAGGTTTGTCATGTAGGAACAATTAATAATGTTATGTGAAATGTCATGTATTGTGTATGCTCCCTTGCTAAATTTGTTTAAGTGTTAGATCATAAAAATATCTTACTGGAGGATAAAGAACATGTTCGTTGTAAAACCTTCACTTTGTGAGGTATCTCTCTCACAAAGAATTCTTATTTGCATATCATGTCATTAGAGAGTTATCCTTGTAATTTAACAAGAAAAAATAATAACAAAATACTTCTAAAAGCCATAAATGACTTCATGAAAAATAGTACTTATATTATTTATATCAGGAAAAGATAAAAGGAGTAGTGAATAATGATTTTGGGTACTCGTTGTAAATTAAAGTGGTAATGAGTGTTAAACTCGAGCTTGAAAATGCTCAAACCTTAATTGAAGTGTTTTGATGATAGTGAAATTTGAAGATGAAGATGTTGAAGATGTGTTTAAAGTGTCTTAACTTTATTGAAAAATTATTTTAGTCTTTCACATTAGGTTTTCACGAGACAAACACACAATCATCTTAAAATGAGTTTTAAAACATGAAAAATATTTTGAAAAAAAGTTTTAAAACATTCTAATCGATTATATCTTTTTAAATAGATTAAAGCAAAAAGTTGAAATTTTGTGTAGATGATTTATCATATTATCTCACTTTTAATAGATTAAATCGTATAGTTGAAAACCTACTTTAGTCATTTAATTGAATAGAACAAAAGTTGTTATAACTATTTATGGAAGAAAAAAATGATTAAATACTAAAATAATCTATTAAAAGCGGGAACTTTAATTAGTGTTTTTAAATTCCCTATAAATAGAAGGTTCACTCATTCCTTCACAACAAGGAAGAATCACAAATTGAAAAGAGTATTTTAAGTGATAAACTAAGAGTTTTCATATGCTCATTTTTGAGCCATCAAGATTTAAAGAAAATCAAAGATTTAATAAAGGTTTGTGTTGTTGTTCCCTTTAATCAATGCTTATGTTATGAATCATTTAGGTAAATTCTTTCTCTGTATTTTGTATTGATTTGTTGGAATGTTCCAATATTGTTTTGTAGTTGTAAATTGAAAGTGTTTGCAGTGTTTGTTATTATAACAAGAGTTGACAAAACATATATTCTATTGGGTGATAAAGAGCTGATAAAGGTTGGTCAAGAGTTTATCAACATATATCATCTTCGTGAGCAAAAGTTGATAGAGGTTAATATTCTCTTGTAGTTGATATTATTTTTAGTGTGTTCAAGAGTTTATTTTTGTTTTGTTGAGTTTGTAATAACTAGTTTCTTTGAATAAACTTGATTTAAAAGTGAAGTCTAACAATTCTAAGATTGCATTATTGAGATTATATTAAGATTTTTTATTGAAATTATTTTGAAAAAAAACTAGAGAATAGAAATCTCTTGTGTTGGAACCTATTCTTGAATAATCTTATTTCTATTATAATTGTATTCAGTTTTTCTATGCTAAAGAAGTTTTTAAAAGAATTACAATAAAAGATATTTTAATAAAAAAAATTGAAAACCAATTCACCTAACTCCTCTTGGTTTAATAAATTTCTCTTTTTCCTACCAATGAGAATAGTTGTTATAGTTTATTAATTAGATAAACCATTTAGAATTTGTAAAAGAGAAGATGTGACTAAATATTATGGTGAATCTATAAATATAAATATTAAAATGTTTAATATGAATATAATATTAATAATATGAATATAATTTATATTATTATTATTAATATAATTTATATTATTATTATTAATATAATTTATATTATTATTATTATTATTATTAATATAATTTATATTATTATTACTATTAATATAATTTATATTATTATTATTAATATAATTTATATTATTATTATTAATATAATTTATATTATTATTATTAATATAATTTATATAATTTATATTATTATTAATATAATTTATATTATTATTATTATTAATATAATTTATATTATTATTATTATTAATATAAATTATATTATTATTATTATTAATATAATTTATATTATTATTATTAATAATATAATTTATATTATTATTATTAATAATATAATTTATATTATTATTATTATTAATATAATTTATATTATTTTTATTATTAATATAATTTATATTAATAATAATAAGCATAATAAAAATCGTAATATGATTAAATAACTTGTTTTGTTTAGTGGTTAATGTTTCTTTGATCATTGGAAAGACCATTTGGAAGATGAGATGAATTTAGTTTTAATGCTTTGTTTTGTAATGTATATATTAAATTCCTATGAAGAGGAATATTTTTTTTTAGATACAATTATAAGATAGTTATATATATTCATATGTTAAGTAGATAGTGTTTGTTACTTCTATTATATGTGGGTAAAAAATATGGATATTATATATTATATTTATTTTTTACTATCTTTTACGTTTTACGAGTTCTTTGGTTTTTTTTTAAGTCTTTTTTAAAACCTTTTTAAAAATATATAAAACTATCACTCTTAAATCGTATAATTACCATAATTTTTTGAAAAATGTAGAAAGTGTTTCACACTGGATTAAATATATTTTTTTATCATTAAAAATTATAATTATAATAATAATAATTATTATTAAAATAATAATAGTATATTATTAAAATAATAATAATAATATACTATTAAAATAATAATAATAATTTTACCTCACTCTTTTATATTATTACTCTGGAAATGAAAATAAGGATAATAACCCAAATCCCCACCTGTCCCACACATATGTCATCCCTAACTATTATCACTAACAAAATATAATTATTTAATATATATTTAAAAAAACATAATTATTTAACGTATTTAATTGTGTATTTATAGTTAGTTAACATATGTAAAAAAATCGTATTATTATATATATCACTACATTCATGTAGATGTAACACATATATGTTAAGTTAATAGATAAATCAAAATTATAGGTAGAAAAACTTATCAATATTTCTGTTTTGTACAAGGGATAACGACCTGTGTTTTTTAACTAAAGTATTAAGAGTTTTGAATCCATAAACTTTGGATATAAAATAGTAAAAATGTATAAAATATTGAGGACAAAAGCGAATTTTGACATAAAAGACCAAAATGCAATTAAATCTAATTGTTATCTAACAGAATCAAATTATTAGTATAAACAATTAATTTACTATAATACAACATGATACATCGTACTAAAGTTTAGTACATTTATAGAATATATAATTTTACATATTAACAAAATTATCTATCATATCTATCATAGTATCAGAAATTATTGAATCAAATAAAAAAAATGTATTAGTTATGTTTTTTCGCTTATATTTGCACATTTTCCTGAGCAAGACAAAGTTGGTTTTGTGTCTTTACTAATTAATGCATTTGAAAACATAAACTTATGTGTAAATAAAAAACCACGCTAATTGTAACTCTTTAAAATAAGATAAAAATGGAGATAGTTTTCTCTAATCTTGAAAAATGTATTTTAATTAAAAATTAACTATCTATAATGAGTAATGTGTTAGTAAGTGATAGTGTAACTTATAAGCTATTTTGACCCAATTATATAAATTAGATGAAAATGAAACTCTAGTCCTTCAATAAATTCCTTCATTTAATATATTGGATTTTTAAAATCTATATTCAAAAGAATAAATAGTAAAATCATAGCCCTTGACATAGTTATTTCTTTTTTCTACCAAAGGGGTATTCCTTCTTCTCAATGTTTATTTGCCATTTTAATGTATCTCAAATTAAATCTTGATAAGCCCCTATACAATTATTTCCAAAGAAGAATATGATCCTTTTGTAAGTAGTATTCTGATGATTTGTGTAATCAATGTTTAACATTGGGTTTGAAGAGAAGTTAATTACATCTGATAGATGGCTCATTATTTGTTAAAATAAAGTTTAAAACTCGTTCCCTGAGGAATTCAGTTGGAGTGGCAGAAGTTTGGGGTCTTCTTGTTTAAGTGTTTGGTGCCAAACTCGTGTGAAATGAAAACTGAGTGGTGTTTGGTGCATTTTTATCTGCCTTAAAAAGGCAAGTATCCATATTTGTCGTGTTTGAAACCAATAGTGGAACTCTTCCGATTAAATAATGCATACCTTACTTTAGCAGCAATTAAGTGAAAAGAAGAAAAGGTAAGCAGAGAACTGGGAATGGATAATTTGCACATGATCATGTCCTATGAAAGTTTGTATTTATTTCTCTTTAATGTACACAGATTTTAACATGGAGTTGTGTATTTATTTGTATGAATAAAATCAGAAGCACAATTTTCACATATAATCATGTGAAGTTCAACAGAAATTCATTCTCAAAACAAATCTTTTATCGAAACTTGAGATCCTTAACCATGATCACTGTTTTATTTTTTACTTGGACATATATGGAGTGGTAACTATAGTACTCCAAAAATGGGCCTACCCGATGGAAAAGGGCTATAACCTCCTAATCATACCAAAACAAACTAGCCAACTCTTTGGATACTGATAAACCACGTTCCACCAGGTTTTTTTGTTTTTTCTTCAATTTCTACACTTCATTTATTTTTCCAGGCAAAATTATTCTTGGTGTTTGCTCTTCTTCAAAGCCTAAACTGTGATCTCATGTTCCTCTGGTTTTAACTGTTATCTCTTTTGACATGTCACTTTACTGCCAAGGAGTATTTGTAAAAAGGCTCACAAGAAACAATAACTCAGTGCATGTTTCGATAAAAGGTTGCATACGTTAGTCTGGGTTAAATTAGATTTGAAAACCGAGTTTTCAAAAACAACTTAAAAGTCTTGTGCTTCTTTGACAGATAAAACTGATTTCTAAAGTGATGAGTTGAAGCATCTGAACAGAAAATCAACATAGTGTATCAGAATGTAGTTGAATAAGTGAAGAGTATTATTAGGCTACAATTAAGCAAAGTAGAGGAAAGTGAAGGAGTTTGTAAGATAAAAAATGGTAACCCTGGTGTGTGATATGGGAAGTGGTGGATAGGAAAAAGAAAAAGCAGGAAATCTAGAAATAGTAATAATAATAAGAATTGTAATGATAAAAATGAATGGTAGTTTATGTGATGGTGACAGGCACAGAGAGGTATGATAGCATGGACTTAAGTGGAATCAGGGGTGGGTAATTGTTATTTATAGATGAATAGGTGCATCTATATTTAGGGG
>Ga0123342_1003496_pt1 | contig 25150 bp, 12 predicted proteins | sample Turbeawhitnodule_FD_89960 | JGI IMG/M metagenome (GOLD analysis project Ga0123342, IMG submission 89960) | Root nodule microbial communities of legume samples collected from Mexico - Turtle bean Mexico white nodule | ecosystem: Host-associated > Plants > Roots > Nodule | place: Mexico: Nepantla... | reverse complement strand
ATCATTCATTTTCTCCGAAAAGATCAACAAGACACAAATCACATCAAAGACTTGGAAGCCCAGGACCAAGAACTTGAAGAAATACAGTGAGAATGTGAAACTCTTTCTATACCAACAAGACACACACGACTCCACAGCCTCATCACACCACAGACTTGGAAGCCCAAGACCAAGAACTTGAAGAAATACAGTGAGAATGTAATACTGTTTGTATACCAGTTTTCTTATGTCATTAAGTTGTTGTTCACTAGCTCATCTCAACCGACTGCAAAATTAATCATTAATATATATACCCTCTTCCTTGTAAAATTTGCTTTGTTTTATTTAGTATACTATTATTTTTTGTTTTATGTCATGCAGTTCTTGGTTTCGTTATTGTGTACTATTCTCGCTTTCAATCCACTATATAGTTAGGTTTTACTTTTAACACACTATTAAGGAGTTTGTGTAACCCAATCATATTTTATGTTTTTTCTTTTTCGTTCAATTAAGAAAAAAGAAGAAGAGAGAGAGAGAGAGAGATCTGAGCCGATAACTAATTTAATTTAAACATTTGATTGATAAATTTAACGGCGAGGATCAGTTATCACTTACCTCTTAGAACCTGAGCCGAAAGGTGGTCCCCACTCACCTGAATCTCTGAAGTAACGAATTTACATGTTTCATGCGATTTCCCAAAAAAAAGTCATTAGAACAAGTCAACAAATCTCTCTGGCTAGGATCCAATATGGATCTTCCTCTTTCTTCCCTTAGTTAATCTCAGCCGCTATCAATTTTCCGATGAGATCCCCGGTGAACTCTTTGACCAAAGGTGGCTTTCTTGGTAATAACACTGTGAACACTTTTTTTAGAGTTCCTTTTTTTTTTTTTTCAAATGAATCAATGTAAAGTACTGTTGTTAGGGTTCGTTATTGGTTACATAGGTTGTTTTGGTTAGTTATGTTTTCAATTCAATCGATACAGTGAACACTGTTCCTCTCTTTTGTTCTTACCTTCTGTCAAATTGTTCTTTCATGGAAGATGTTATTAGGGAAACTTGATCTGTGAAACTCTCGAGCAACATATAGAATTCGTCAACGATATTGAATAGGTGGATCCGGTTCATACAGATCTGATGTATGTGTCTTCTCCTACAACACCACCATCTGAGTCGTTCATAGATCTAATGGCTGATGTGACGCATGCACAATTAGCTCAGTGCGTATGCTGCCTAGTCTTTTAAGAGCCTTTGGAACAAAGCCTTTGCTGGGTGCTGTTGGAAGAACTAGCAGGTTGGTGCTGGTGTAGCAAGATTGGAGATTAAAGATTAAAGATGAAATCCACACACCTAAGGATCAACACCCAAGACTTTCTAGGTGGAGTAGAGAAGAAATTCATGGACTTGGAGCTAGAAGGATTGGAGTAATTGGTGAGTCAATCCTTGGGTGCCTACTGTCCAATTTCTGAGAACCAAGCAGTTTCTATTTTCAATTCAGATCCTGATACAGCGTAAATCGATACGTAGAAAATCGTGATGGAGCATCATCCTCTAAAACAAACAATACTTTATATGCAAATATCTCATATGCGGTTAATTCTTTGGTGATAGAAAAAAATAGATCTAACGAACATGAAAACAGTGAGCATGGTTGTGGAGCCAACGAAGAAGGTGAAATAGATCTGGAAGTGTATGGAACACGATCCGTTTGGAAAGCAGAACTACTTCCTCTATAGAACATAAGCAGTGGAGAAGGAAAGAAGTAAAATCTCATACAATGAACAAATCTTTTATTTTTTTTACAAAATATAAAAACAGAAAATGTATTATTAATTACATAATCAATTATGTTTTTATATTTATGTTTGTAACCTAATTCGTTATATGGTGAAGATTTTTAAAAGAATTTATTTAAATATTAAAAATAATTTATTATAATAAACATTGGATTCAGTTGAGTTTTGTCTGGGCATAACTATCGGCCAATAACACATACTCATGTGCCTGACACTCTGGGGGAAGTGTCCTACCTAGGAACATGGACAGAAAAATTCCAAAATTTGTATTTTCTTTTTAATTTCAGGTGTTTGTCACAACATATATTTTTTAAATTTAAAAAAAATCAGAAATTAAGAATGTTTGCTTTAGGTTTGATTTATGTTTTAACAAATAACATATTAATAATTCTTTTTAGTTACATATTTCAAAATTTTATTACTTAAGAAAAATTAGAATTTAACTTTCTTGAAATCCAAAAAAAGTTTTCTTAATAAAAATATTATATGTTCTATAAGATCATTTAAATTAAATATTTAAAATAATTTATAGCATTGTAATTTATATAAACTCATTGTAAAGAATGTTTTGTAGCAAACAAAATGAATAAATTTATTTCTAGCTTTTTAGAAAAAGAATATACATGTTTGAAAATATGAAATTTCTATAATAAAGTTTGTCCTAACTTAGTCTCACTTTAGATCATTAAATCAATATTTGGATAAATCATGTTTGAGGTTGAACATATTTGTATTAACAATTTGAACTAATATATGTGTTTGGTAAATTTAGAGAGAATAAAGATTTTGAGTTAAAACAATAGAGTTTTATTGTCCAAATGTGAAAGTGATAGTTTGTTGTTAGTATTTCATGTTATAGTGAAGAATTCTTTTCTCTCTCTTCTCTCTCATCATAAACAAAGAGGGGGGACATCTTTCTTTTTCTCAAATTTTTCCTTTGATTTCAAGGAAACAAACATGTAGAAGGTGACTGTACATGACACTCAAATACCTACGACATGAGTTTGTAAAGAGATTGTGATCATGCATGTGATGATTTTTTTTTTTTATCAGCAATAAGCATGCATGTGATGATATTGTTGTTAATATGATGAATGCAACAAAAGTGCAACATAATAAGCAAGAATGATAGATTGGAAGACATTTCAACCCATCTCCACTAGTAAATTTCATAGATCATGTCGTTGTGAGACTATAGAAAGTAAGATTGAAATAACGGTTTAGTTAACTTGTGTCACAATTGGGGTTACGATAAGTTGACAAACAAAATAACTTTAAGAAACAGAGACAAGTCGTCATAGTTTATTACAAAAAACTATGAGAAAAACAAATTTAGAGTTCGAGAGTCCATTATGTCTAAGGAAGATATTAACACCTTACGATATGTATCCAAAGACAATGATACATTTCATTACATGTGCAAAACGAATGTGATTTTTTAAAATGTTTATTTTATACTGGAAAAGAAACAAGAAGTCTGTTTTAAACAAAACTAAACTATTTTAAAAAAATTATTTGGATCTAATAAAGATTAACCTTGATCCTTCATATTTCTATTAATAATGAAAAAACAAAATGTATGTTAAAGTATTTGTCCACTTATGTTGATATTTTTTTTTAAAAATTATATATTTTCATATTTTTTTTATAATTTGTGTGATTTATTTTTAATTTTTATCATAAAAATATATTGAGCAAAATGTTTACAATCATGAAAATAGCCAAACAACTTATTTTTATTAAATATTATATAACCCGTATGTTCATTGGAATATCTAAAGTTTATTTGAGATAACAACAAAAAAGTTCACGGTGTTCACAACAAATAGAAAGGCCTAAAATAAAAGCTTAAGATTTGGAACAAATCTAAAGGTGCAAAGAGTAATGTCAAAATAAAAGGCCCATTAACAGATTTTTCATCACCAATAGAAACTGTGGGACCCACACATAGACTCCATTTCTTTCTCTCTTTTGCTTGACCTGAATCATTGTTCAATTCATGCAACACTTCTTCCTGCACCTCCATACCTTCTTTTCCCACCTCCATAAACTTTTATATTCCAAAAATGTTATTTTTGTAAAAATGTTAAAGTGTATTATATTCTATATTACATAATTCAGAAGTCTTTTTTCAGATTCATATGTAACTTGAAAACCTTTTTTTAGATTTGTGATTAGTTTCTAGATTACACAATTCGAAAGTATTTTCTAATAAGTGATTAACTTCCGATATGTAATCTGAAATACATTTTAGATTACATAATTTAAAAGTCTTTTATGAATTTAAGAATAGTTTATGGACTATGTAATCTGAGATATATTTTTTTAAAATATATTTTAGATTACATAATATGAAAATTATTTACATTTTAATATTAACTTCCAAATTATGTAATCTGAAATATGTATTTTTTAAAAAAAAAAACTGGATTTTATAAATTCAGAGAACACTTTCCGATTCAAAAATATATTTCTATAAAATATTTTCACTATAAAATAACTCAAGAACATAGTGGAGGTGCAGGAAGAAGAAGCAGTCTTCGTTCAAATATTCTCTCAAATAAAAATCCGTGGCCCACATGTAAAGATTACTCACCAATGACAGTTTCTTCCTGCACTTCCATGATTTCTTCGGACACCTCCATAAAATTTTAAAATATCAAAATTATCCTTCAGTAAAAAAGATAAAAATAAAAATGTTCTTTTACATTTTTTCTGCGAGTGAAAAATACACCACTTTGTGTGGTGGTGGGGTGCAGAGTCCTTGAAGTGGTACTTCAGGTAGTGCGTGGTGGTAGTTGATAGGTGTTAACGATTGTCCTGGTGTCGGCATTGTCACTATTGGTGAGTTTGTCATTCTCATTCTCCGATAAGCTTTGTACTTTAAATAGTAATTTACAGATTAGTTAATCCGGTGGATCAACAGATCACATAATCCGTTGCATAAGCAAAACGTTTTGATTAGATAATCCGTAGGTATACCGAATCCAAACCTACCAAATTAACACTTATGGATTGTGTAATCTGGTACCAAAATGAACTATAGATTACATAATCCAGAAGTGATTTTAAAACTCCACATATGCCTTATGGATTACATAATCCGAAATCCATTTTGTTGTATTAATATGACTTATGCATTACGCAATCCATAAGTCATTTTAAAACTTCAAATATGACTTACGGATTACATAATCTAGAATTGCTGGAAAACCAAAAACTCTAACAGATTATGTAATCCAAAACTTTTGAGTTTTAACCTACCGGATTACATAATCTGGAATATAATTCAAAATCCACTCCGGTTCCTATGGTGTGAAGAGCATACATGCTTTTCAAATGCTTCCCAAATTCAAATGCTTCCCATATTACATTTTAAAATTAAAATTACTAACCTATGAAGAGGACACTGGTTAATGATGGAGAATGAGAGGTTTAACAAAGATGAAATGGAAGTGTGAAGGAAAAAGGTGGGAGACTTTGAGGGAAGGAGAAAGGTGAAGGGGCTAGGAGAGGGTGGGAGCAGCGCTTACGAGTGAAATGAAAGAAGGTGATAAAGAAAAATTGAGATTAAAGTAGGTTAAACTAATATTTTTATTGAAAGGTATAATAGTAAATGTGATTTTAGTATGGGTGTAGGAAGAAGTCATGGAGGTGTAGGAAGAAGCTGTCCTCACCAATCTCAACAAAAACAAACCGTGGACCCATGTGCTCTACTTTTTTAAGACTGTTAAGTAACTTCTCTCCAATCCCTACTGAATGTTCATTTTAAGTTTTTTTTTTTTTATGAAAATAGATAAATAGTTTCTTATGGATAAACTTCAAAATAGAATGAAAGTTGTATTTAAATTTTAATTATATTATTTTATATTAAAATCCCATTTAGACTTTTACTCTGAAGTCATATTTATAGATACATTTTCACTAAGAAGCTGACTTTCATTACTTGTTTTCAGCTCCGGCAACTCCTCTTCCGGCGTCGCCGCTATTTCCGCCTTTAACTTCGCCCGTAACCTTCTATTCCTAAGCGCTGCACCAGGTACTCTTCTTTTTCATGTTCGCACATCCAACTAACTCTCCTTTCGTAATATCCTCAAATTAGGTTATGGATGATTTGTGAATTGGGGGTTTCTTCTGTTTTTAAATTTATTATCTTTATTTGATTTCCTTGCTGAGCTGAAATTATCATTAAGATACATTTTCACTATGAAATCGTATCTATATAGTATGACTTATTTATTTTTTGAAAAAAATAACTACTTTTGTGCAAAAATGGCATTTTAAATTCTTCAATATCGGTTGCCCCACTTTGCATATAAAAAATGACACGAAATGGTTTGCAGTAGAACTGGCACAAGTTGGGAAGAGAAAAACGGTGAACATGCATGAACTAATTGTGCACAGCCACGGTCCCACACGCATAAAATAAAATTAAAAACTACCACTTGCAGTTGGATTGGTGTGCAAATGCAGGAAAGAAAAAGCATGACAGAAGAAGTACTAATGGTAGATGAATGGTTAGATTATTCCTCAGATAGTGGGGTTATTACCTGGTAAAATAAACGAGGCTATTTTACTTTTACTCTAATTTTCTATACAAGTTGGATGATTAATTCTGATAACTCTGTTAATGGATCAAGTAGGATTTGGAGTTAGATTAATATCCAAATTATATGGGTTTTGAGTTGTGTTTTTGACTTTATGCTTCTGCTCATGTTATATGCTTGTGCTAGGTTTTATTTTCTCTATTTGTGGCTGTTTTTTAATGTCTCTTGGAGTCCGATTAAGTTCATTTCATGTAACTATTGGTTAGATTAATTCCCAAATCATCACGTTATTATAAGCAAAGTAAACTAATTACACAAGGAATCCTCGTAACAATAACAAACAAAAGAAGGAATAAGATCGAAAGAAAACATATTTATTAAAAAAAAAAATTTTTTTTAAAAGATTACATTTGAATTTCTTCAAACTAAACGTGGATTTTTACGGATAAATCTCAAAGATTGTTGCATTCATATATTGTGGGAAATTTTAGAACATTTTGACAGCAAAAGAAGTGGTTTAGGACTGGGTTTCGGGGTTTGTCTAAATGTTCTCAAGTTTGTTGAATCATATGTTTTGTTAAGTTCAGCTCTTTTTAGCTATTCTCTTAAACCATTTTCTGCTATTTTCTTAACTTTTATATATAAAAACTGTTATGGACAAAGATGTTACATTGTATCTTGCATTAGACTTTCTGTATAATTTTTTTTAATTTTAATAAAAATGTTTTTTTGCAGATAATAACGTGATGATTTGGGAACTAATCTAACCAATAGTTACATGGGACTAAGAGACATAAAAAAACAGCCACAAATACTACATAACATGAGCATAAGCATAAAGTCAAAAACACAACTCAAAAACTTATATTTTGGAGATTAATCTAACTCCACATCCTACTTGATCCATGAACAGTACTGAGTTATCAGAATTAATCCAACTTGTATAGAAAATCAGAGTAAAATAGCCTGGTTTATAGGTAATAACCCCATGATTTGAGGATTAATCTAACCAGTAATTATTAGGAACAAGAGAAAGCACAAATAGGGAAAATTAAGACTACATAATATGACATAAGCATAAAGCCAGAAACACAACTCAAAACCTACATATTCATGAACCCATAATTTGGGATTAATCTAACTCCAAATCGTACTTGATCCATGAACAATACTGTTTTATCATAATTAATCCAACTTGTATAGAAAATCAGAGTAAAAGTAAAATAGGCGGGTTTATTTTACAGGTAATAACCCCATGATTTGAGGATTAATCTAACCAGTAATTATTAGGAACAAGAGAAAGCACAAATAGAGAAAATTAAAACTACATAATATGACATAAGCATAGAGTCAGTAACACAACTCAAAACCTATATATCTGGGATGCTACACCTGGAATTCCTGAGGTTGCGGTTCTGGCATCTCAACAATATTTGGAGATGTTCCAGGGAGCAGTTGAGTGATGCAGTTGAAGGATAAAAGGAGTTGAGTGAGGAACTGGGCTTTTCTGAATTTCATATCCCACTTGATCCATGAACAGTACTGTGTTAATTACTCCAACTTCTATAGAAGATCAAAGTAAAAGTAAAATAGCTTGGTTTACTTTGCAGATAATAACCCGATGATTTGGGAATTAATCTAACCAGTAATTATTAGGAACAAGAGAAAGCACTACAAGCACAAATAGAAAAAATTAAGACTGCATAATGTGAACATAAGCATAAAGCCGGAAACATAACTCCAAACCTATATATATCGGATGCTACACCTGGGATTCCTGAGGTTGTTGTTCTGTATTTGACATCTCAACAATATTTGGAGGTGTTCCAGGGAGCAGCTGAGTGACCCAGTTGAAGGATAAAAGTTGTTGAGTGAGGAAGTCAAAGTACAAGAATTTGACTATTAGTAAAAGAAGGAAGTTAATGACAGAGAACCACAAAAGCTGAGCAATGAGCATCCACAGCAGTGTTTCACATCCAAGTATCCCTGAGAAATGAAATGTTATGACGGTGATTGGCTTGGTCATGTCAGCTGCAGATGCAAGAGCATGGGAAAACATTGCAGTGAGGAGAAGCAAGAGCGTTGATTGCTGGAAAGGATTGGTCTTGGAGACTCCATACTTGATTCCAATACAAGTTAACTGAAATGTCACAAGAGCAAGGTATGTTATGTTGCTTTTCATGGTAAGATGAGAGTTGAAGTGGGCAAGAAAGATAATTGTTTGTAGTACAGAGACTCAAGGATCTACTATTTATAGAGAATTAGGATAGGTAACCATGGTTCCCATTCCACGGTAGAACCCACTGACTATTTGCACGACTTCTTCACACATGTGTGGCATCTTAAAATGAAAAGAAAAACTTTTGTTTCACACTTCAAATAGCTAAAAAAGTATTACTTGACATCTCCTTATAATAATATTTTAAATTAAAAATTAAAATAATAAATAATAAAAATATTAATTTATTAAGATGTTAGTTGTATGTATTTAATGTAGATGGTGTCAATATGTCATTATGCTTAAGTTATTGGGTAAGATATCTTGACACCATAAATAATAATAAACATATACTTGATAAATAAATAAATAAATATTTTAATTTTATTAGATTTATTTTTAATTTAAATTATTATTATGTTATTATAATGGTTTGCCAACTATATGTATGTTACTTTTTCACTGTCATCAAAATCTTTTCCTAAGTTATTTCATTGTTAGCCCATGACAATTCTAGATGCATATTATGCGTTTCATCTATTTTACGGACTTTGTGTATTCCCCGGCAAATAATAACGGATGAGAATAAATATTATTATGTAGCAATTTTTTTATCATTATTTTATTATTATTTATAATTATTATTTTTGTTTTTATAAATTACTATTAATGTTAAAAATACACTATTATAAGAAGAACTGGAACCTAAATCTCTTCTTGAATGAATCAAGAAATTTTGACCATTATTTTTGTTGTCATATTATTATTATTATTATTATATTATTATTATTTATTAATATGATTATATTATATTTATTTATAATTTGATGATTTTTTTTTTTACTGTAAGTGTACCGAGTCAAAAGTAATAATTTATTTTTAAAGACGAATATCGAACCCACATTATATAATTATTTAAAATCCTAACAATAACATTTCCTGAGTATAAGAATATGTATAATAATTTGATTTGAAAGATAATGACATAAATTTTCTTGAAAATTAAATGAGTAAAATAATTCAATTAATAAAATTAGGAATGACGTTAATCATTCTCATTCATGTGTAGTTTTAAACATATAACGTTTCATCTTGATTGACATTATGCACATATAAAAATCATTTACATTGATTCCTCGCATAGAAAGTGTTTCACCTCGATCTTTCTCCTTTAGGATTTTCTTAGTTCCTCTCAATGATATATAGGACTATGTATCACGTCTTTTATTTAACCTAGATGTGTGTTTAAAATTATAAATTTATAATTTATTTTAATAAATACGAATATATATATATATATATAAGTATTATAGTTTTGTTTTGAAAAGCTTTTCGTATGATTAAGTATCCTGCAAAATAAAATTATATAAATAAATATATATTATTTAGTTTTTCTGTTTCTTCTACTAAAAATTTGTTATTCACCAAACAACTTTCTATTTTTTCTTCCACTTTCATTATGTTCTTTGGTTACTTTTCTATTTATTTCATGTTGTAATTTAATTTTTATTTTACTTATGAAAATAAAATAAATTATAATACTTATCATATAATTTTTTAATTTTGATAAGAATACGTAAATAATAAAAAAATTGTATTTTTTAAAATTAAAAAATTATGAATGATATGTTTTATACAAATTATTGTCATAATTTAATTAATGATATTTGTTAACAACAATCCCATTAATAATAGTATAAAGACTTCCTTAATATCAATCTTTATTTTTATTTTGTTTTCTCTTTAAAGAAAAATTTAATATTTTTTTTCTTTAAAACATATTTATATATGAATATATATCTATATTTCATTTAACTAAATATAAATACACATATAATAATAATAAAAATAAAAATACGATAGACAGAGACAAACATTTAAAATAAATTATAAATTTATATTTATAATATAAATATACGAATAACAATATCATTTATTCGAGTTTTAATATTAAAAATAAATATATATAAATAATAAAAATGAAAAAAAACTCGAATTTTAATATTATATATATATATATATAATAAAAATGAGATACACATGTATGTATTCCCGTATTCAATAATAAACAAAGGGAATTACATTAATCTCTTAAAAAAAGGCAGTAGTCAAGTATATTTGCTTAGAGTCGGTATTTAGTTGAACTTTTTACTAACTCATTTTAGCTACATTATCTTTTTTTATGCAAGAGAAATGGTATATGCTTTTAATTGAAAGAAATTCCCAAGTGTTGAATTTTCTTCACTTTTTAACCTACATATTTCTCTTTGTTGCCGTATTGTCCGTGTTGTTTTTAACAAATACAAGTGTCAATTAAATATTTTAAATGTTGGCCTCAGTAATTCTCTTTCATAGCTCCACCGCAACGTCTTGTCCAAGATTTCTTCTTCCACAGTCAACTATTTGGAAGAAACCAAACTGCAGGCATTATTCTCTCAGGAGGTTTTTTCCAGTCAAAGGCAACTGAAAAATCTTGCATTCAATGACAAAAAATTTGCTTTACCTCTTCTTGCGTGTTTGAATCTGCCCCCACCAGCCTCACACCATCACTGTCTTTTTCTTTGCTTAAGGGAACATGTCTTCTTTCGTTGCTTTCTTTTTTATCTGTTTCTAATTTTCAACACATGCCCACACCAAATGGCGGCACAAGAAGGACCCACAATGAAAGCCTCGTGATTTTGAAGGCGCCACCATGCAGATCACTGTATTCTGCAACCATTTGCTTTTATCATTACTCACTCATACTCTTTTTCGATTATTCAATATTATTACTTCATTGTCGAAGAACAAACAACGTTCATTTATTTCCAATAGAATTAAATAACTATATTATTATTTTAATATCTTTTTTATATTATTTAATTATAAATTATATTTTATTATATTTATTTATTTTTAAATCTATTACATCAAAAATTATATACAATTTTAGAAATTGTCAAAAGTTCATTTTCTATTTCCATAAGTTTCTCTGTAAATATTAAATGAATAATTTAATCGAGATTAAAGCCATAATTGCCAGTAACTTTGATTAGTGATTGTGTCCACTAGGATGTTGAACAGAATGTAGGTTCCGTTTTTTTTTACTGTGTTAAGTATGATTTGAATAATGAAAATGTAACTTTCAATGAAAATGACTCTCAAATTTATGTTTTTCTTCTATTTTACGGAGCTTATATCATCCTCGGGATGTAAATTGGAATTGTTTTTTGAAATTAACCTTTCTGTACTAAAAAAGAAAAATAAAACTTTTGTCAGTGTATAAAACTGTGTGAAAAGTACTCTTCAAATGTTAAAAAGTCTTTGGTTTAAAGTGAAGTCTTTAAAGTGAAGTCACAATGATTATCATGTACTAATCCAACAATTTTGACTAGTGATTATTTGCAATATTTTACATAGTTCTATTAGAGGTAATTAATGTTTGTTTTTATTTAATATGGACATAAACACACTAAAAGCTTAATATATAATTTTAACTAAAATACCAATATAATTTTGAAACAGAATAATCAATTACAAATAAGACATATAATATGATAACACAATAATCATTATTTTAAATTGTTAATTCACTTCTAATGAATATTGAAATATAGAAACTAATTAGAAATTTCTAGAATATTTATAGTATCAATTATCGTCTTTAGATATAATGAAGTCTTTCATTTTAAATTCATTACTTGAACATTGGCCCATAATAACTAATTATTTTAAAGTAAAAACAACTAACAATAATACACATATTATATACATATGGTATGAAAATAATATTCAAAATTAAGTTTTAATTATCTTTTCAAATACATTACCATTTTTTTATTAAAATTATTTCTTATACTATATACACCATCAATTAAAATATATCATTAATAAAATCAAATAATATTAAAAATAACATATAAAATAAATTATAGAAAACATTTTATTAATAATATAGTAAATATAGTTCCAATCTTTTTAATTTAATAATCATATATATATAAAGATTGTTCCAAATAGTAATAACATTTATCTAACAACTTAATAAATTAAATTTTTTATTTTATTTATTTAAAATACTGATATATATCATTATATTATTATAATAGGTTCTCATTTTTGGTTTGGAAACTTCCTTAAAACTTCCTCCCTTCTATTTGAAACTTCCAAATAAATAATTGCAACTGATGTGACATTTTTCTAGGGTTGAGTGTGCATCTATCTACTTGCGGAAGCATCACAAAACATTAACAAAAGAGCTTATCATTAATTAATAAGAATATTTAATTTATTCTCTCAACTTTCCAACTTTCCTTAATAAAAAATACAATTTATTTATTTATATTTGATATTTGTGTTTGACTTTGAGTTCGTTTAGCAGAAGCTATTTCCACCATACTTTCTTCTTTTCATGCTTCATCTAATATCTTCTTTAAACTTACTAAATGCCTCTTTCATTATAATTATCGAAAACACAACGTAAAAACCTTCAATAAAAGAATATTAAATAGTATTTATAAAATATATTTTCTACACATTAAACTATTATAGATGTATCATCTAATATTCATCCAACTTGACAAAAACAAGTTGAGATGGATTTGATTTCATAAAACAATACGTAAATTCCTTATTATCAGTGCAAATGTTTTCGTTGGGCTGAATAATGAAATATACCATAAGATACTTTTCCTCTGTAACGATCCCTAAACCAAAATCTTGTATTATTATTCTATTATTATAAAATATATACTTCATTTTATTCTATTCCATTTTAAGTGTAGTTAAAGGTTATTATGAAAAAAACTAATAAATATATTAATTCTATTTTAACTTTAATAAAATAATTATAAAATTTTCTATTTTAACCTTTTTGTTTTTGTATTATAATAGATAAATATATGTATATAAAATAAATGATAAAGAATATAAACAACAACAAACATAGATGTTATTGTTGGATATCATATATCAACTAGAGATTAAGACATTTCATTGTATATAAGTGGTACAAACCTCACTCCATGAACCGATTTTATGAGGTTGAGTTAGACTTAAAGTCCAATTCATAATATGTTATCAGAGTCATTTTGAACCTATCATAGCGAGTATTTGTTGGGTTTATCAGGCCACCCGCTATCGGACTGCTATGAGACCATCCATAATATGTTATTCCACGCACTAGCAATCACTTTCGGCGTGAGGGGTGTGTTGGAGATTTCACATCGACTAAAGATTATGACATTTCATTGTATATAAGTGGGTGCAAACCTCATCTCATGAACCGGTTTTATGGGATTGAGTTAGGCTTAAAGTCCAATTCGTACTAGTTATTTTGAATTTTAAAAATATATAATAAAAAATAAGTATTTAATTAATTAATATACACTACAATGAAATAAATACCAATTATTTAATTTCTAAATTTGGTTAAAAAACCTTATTTGCTAATTAAATATCAATTTAGAAACCAAAATTTTTTTAGTATTTAAAATGGTCTCTAATTTAGTCACTATAGCAACTAATTAATTATTTTTTGTCACTAAAAATTAGTTTCTATTTCATTTTCTTTTCTTGTAGTGATAATAATTAATTAGTTTTAAAAATGAGTTTTTATTTAATAAATTTTTTATAAAGGATTATCTTAAACATGGTGTGTTATATTATTTGAAATAAACGCTGTTATAATTTTTGTCTGGAATATAAAAAAAAAACACGTAACTACCTGCAGTATTATATATAGAACTTTTAAAGGAAATAGGGATTGTGACCCATCATAAGCCACATCTTCAACGTCATCGTGTCGGCAAATACGTATCTAGATTAATGCTTTCTATTAATATTCATTTGGCTATTGCATATATAATATTAACTAGTGTTTCTATCCATCTAAATATTTCACTTTATATTAACTTTTATATTAACTGTGCATTATATTAATAACTAAAAAGGATAATAATCCAATTTAAAATATTGATTTTGAAAATAATTAATTTAAAATGTAAGGATGATGAAAAAAACGTGTTAAAATAATTTACATATTAATAAAATGAAAATAATGTTAAATAGAATTTGATGACATTCAATTGTTGACTTATATATAGACTTTGATTAATAACTTCTTCCAATAGGTGTAAGACGGTTATTCTCTTTTGTTATTTTTTTATTTGATTTTTCTATAAGCATTTTTTAATTTTTTTTTATTTGATATGAAATGAAAATGGTTTCTAATTCATCTTAAATTTCGGAAATCTTTAAACTGTTTTCATACATAAATTATTTAACCATTTGTACTGGCTGATTCTATATATTTTAAAAATTGCCAATCAACATATTTTTTTTTATTTCAACACAATATGTATATTAAAATCGGTGAAAGATAAGCATCACAACACAACACGTAACACTCCTTTCCAAATAATATTTGTAAATTATAATTTTATATATATATATATATATATATATATATATTGTATATAAAAATTGAACTAATATACGTTTGGTAAATTTAGAGAGAGTAAAAGGATTTTGAGTTAAAATTGTAGAGTTTTGCCTAGATGTGAAAGTGATAGTTTGTTGCTTGTGTAATAAAAATCCAATTAAAAATTAAGTTTTAATTTTATCAATGACGATGAAACTTCATCTATCCAATTTAATTTGTATCCGAATGATTAGAATTTGAATCAATAAATAATATATAAAATAATTTTGAAAATAAACATTTATTACCAATAAATTTAATAGTATATATAAATTATTAATCTAATAATTTTTTCATAGCCAATATAAAATATTATTATTAATATCAAGATAATGTTGAAGTAAATTTTAATAATGTTTAAGCTTGTTTCAATAAATAAATTCTTATAGTGTTAATTAGTAAGGTAAAAAAAATTATGAGAAAAGTGTAATGCAATGTTGATTAATAGTTGATTTTCTAATAAGAGAGGTTGAAAGTAAGAGACGAAGAATGAAGATTCTATTTCCGTATCACTGTCACACTAATTTCCCTATAAATCTGAATTGAAATGAAAACGTCATTGTACGCGTTACAGAAAAAAGACTTGGAATGGCACCCGCTCGTGCGTTGCCAAAACACGACGTTGAAGGACTTTTACTTGTAAATAGTACGGTTTCTTATAAAAAATATTCACAAATGGACCATTTGCATTTTATTTTCTAAATTATAACCTTTTATTTTATAGGTGAGTATTTCAAGTCAATTCACACTTATTTTGTTGGATTTCGCCACGAAAATCTATTCAGAATTTTAGTTTTGGCTTCTTTTTCCTGCACCGTACGTTTTTAAATCCCAAAATTGGTCTTAACCTTTTATTTAAAAAAGGCACCGTAGTTATCGGAAATTGAGATTTGGAAGTTTGTTATGGATATATCAATCTAGAACTGAATCATTTCCTTTCTGGATGAGGGCGTGTTCTAGATGCAAATTTTGTATAAATATTGATTTATGGATTGCTGAATCTGGAAGTTTAATTCTGTTACGGATTGATGGATCTGAAATGTTTTTTTTTTAATTATGAATTTTTTAATCCATAATGTATATTTCTGTTACGGATTGGTGGATCTGAAATGTTTTTTTTTAATGTAAAATGTATATTTTGAATTACGGATTTGTGGATCCGAAATTTTACCAGAAAAGTGCCAATTCGAATTTTTTCCAGATTTCATAATCTAGGATGAAAAAAAAATACACTTCAAGTGCATTTTAGGATTTTGAAAAAATTATAAGAATAATTTAGTCTTTGCATAACATTGTGGGAGTGAGAAAGTAACGGCCTTTAGTTTTTAGGAGTAGTTTTAAATTTTAAATTTTAAATTTTTATTTTTTATTTTTAATCAAATTATAATATTTAAAAATCTGAATTTTCATTTATTTTTATGATTCTGAATAAAAAATAATCCTGAGATTCGATTATACTAACTTAAATTTTGTAAAAATTATTGACAGAAAGAAGAGACTGTGAACAAGGAGAGTTAATATTTGAATATGGTATTTGACATCATCATCTATGTTTCAGGCAGCGTGTCTTCCAAGCGTGCAAACACGTAATATATTTAAGTTATTACATTGTCAGCAAATGACTTTTAGTCATGCATCTGCTTTTTATCATTACTTAATCATATTCTGTCTGGATTATGCAAAGAATACAAATAATGCAAACACAGCTTTAAATAATGAAAACATAATTTTAAATGTCATCTTAGGAATTGTATTTTGAAATAAGCTTTTTATATTGTTTAAAAAAATATTATAGTTCTTTAAGAATAAAAAATATTATTTTATTTATTAAATTAATGAATATTATTATGTATCATAATTAAATCTGACTTAAAAATAAATAAAACTATGAGTTTTTTTATAATTTTAAATTTTAACAATTTTGTAAATAAATTATATTTTACAACGAATATAATAGTTTGTTAGTTTGTTTTTAATATATTTTTTTATATTTCTTATTAATTTGACGTCAAAAATTTTTTATTAATAAACCTTCATTTAGCGTTTTGTGAACAAAATTTAATAACTATTTTGATTTAACTCGATAAAAATTCAGTTTCTTCAAAATCTCTTCCAATCACCTAGATGATTCTAGCTCAATTATAATAGAATAATAATTATTTTACGTGCGTTAATATTGTATTGAATCTTTATAGCAAATAAAATGAATAACTTTTTTTAATATAAATACATGTTTAAAAATATGAAACTTCTATAATAAAGTTTGTGCTAACTTAGTCTCACCTTTGAATTATTAAGTAAAGGTTTGGATAAATCAGGTTTGAGATTGAACATATTTGTATTTAAAATTTGAACTGATATATGTGTTTGATAAATTTAGAAAGAGTAAATGAATTTTAAGCTAAAACTATTGAGTTTTATTGTCCAAATGTGAAAGTGATCATTTATTTCTTGTGTAATAAAAATTCAATTAAATTTTTTTAATTTTATCACGAAACTCTATCAATATCTTATTTTTTATCAAGAAAAAAGAGAGTATAAATCACTTATGAGTTGTTCAAATCCTTTTATAGTATAATTTTTAGAGATTAATCAAGTCAGTTAAAAATCAAAATCAATTTGTGACCATCTTTCTATAATTAATTCTATATCAAATTTTAACTATCCCAACCAATATCCAAAAATCTGCTAAAACCAAAAAAAAAAAAAATCTATATCCAGTCATTCCTTTCTCAAAATCTTAGACAACATAATAACACGTATACTTGCTTAACATATCTTACATAAAACTAAACTATACAACCCACAACCCACCAAACAGTAGTGAAAATCATAAGAGAAATAATTTGAATCTATACCTAAGTGATATAACTTTGTATCTAAATTATTAGAATTTGAATCAATATATAACATATCAAATAATTTTGAAAATACACATTTATTACTAATTAAATAAATTTAATTGTATATATAAACTATTAATCTAATAACTTTTTCATAACTAATATAAACTATTATTATTAATATCAGATAGTGGTTAGGTCAATTTTAGTAATGTTTAAGCTTATTTCAATAAATAAGTTCTTATAGTGTTAGTTAGGTAAACAAAAATTGTTTATTTTAAGGAAAAAAGTTTATGAGAACAGTGTAATGCAGTGTTAGTAATACTTCATTGTGGAATAACAGAATCATTCTAATTTCCCTGTAAATCTGAATTGAAATAAAAGCGTCATCATTGCACGTAACAGAAAAAAGACTTGGTTTTAGAATCGCATCGAAATAAAATTTAAAATTTTTATAAATTAATTTATAAAATAAAATTTACATATATATTATTATGAAATATTTTATTTTTATCTTTATTCGATGTAAGATTTTTAACAGACTCGTGCGTTGTAAATACATGACGTTGAAAGTTTTTCCGATTAATAATATATATTTTTATAAAAAATTTAAAGTGAACCACTTTGTATTCTATTTTTTAAACTAGAACACTTTAATCTTTTATAGGTGACTAGAATTTACCCTTATTTTTTTTATTTTCGACACGACAAATTGTTCAGGAATTTGATTTTTGGAGATCGAATTCTGAAAGAAATTTTAAATTTTTATTTTTCATTTTTGGTAATGAAGAAGAAATGTGATATTTTCAGTATACGATTAAAATTTGGTATTTAGAAAATTGAATTTTCACTTATCTTTTGTGTATCTGAAAAAAAGTAATCTTAAAATCCAATTTTGGAAATCAAGTTATAGTAAGTTAAATTTTTGTAAAAATGGGTAATATTGACAGAAAAAAGTGAGTTTGAACAGGAAGAGTTAATCTTTGAATCATCGTCTATGTTTGAGGCAGCGTGTCTTGGAAGACATGGTATTATCCATTTCTAATTTTCAACACATGCAAGCGTAATATATTTAAGTTACTTCACTGTTAGCTATTCTGCATGCATCTGCTTTTATTATTACTTAATCATTCTCTCTCTCCATTATGCAAACAATATAAATAAGCTTTGAATAATTAAATTCACTCTCAAATTTATGCGTTTCTATTTTAAAGAGTTTAGGTTGTTTATTAATTCTGATTTTATTATTATTAATTTTGATTTTATTATCTTTAAATTATTTTACGGTTATTATTGCATTAATGGCGGTCAATTTATAAGTATGTTAGTATTCCTATATTTTATAGCTTTCAATAATTATAATTTTATTATATATATATATAATTGAGTAAATCAAAATGAATAATATCAATTTAACAGTTTTGTAATCTTGTGAAATTACATTCAATCAATTTCTACTACTTTTCATCTTATCTCATCTTCTTCAATTAGTTCCTACATATAATCTCCGGAATGTTGCTAGGAATTGTTTTTTTTTAAATAATTGTTTAAAAAATATTCTAGTTCTTTAAGAATAAAAAATATTATTTTATTTATTAAATTAATAAATATTATTATGTATTATAGTTAAATATGAATTTAAAATAAATAAAATTATGAGTTGTTTGTATTTTTTAAATTTCTTAACAATGTTCTAAGATAGAGACCATAAATTATATTTCACAATTAATATAATAGTTTGTTCTGGTAAGAGGCTAAAGTTAAATATTATAATTTTGCATTGTTTTACGTGTTTTATTATTCATTTAATCTCCTTTTTTCTTTCTTTTTGGTATCTTCTCTTATCTTTAATTGAAAATGTTATGTCTTTGCTTCTTATCCTTGACGGTAAACACTTTTGGTCTCTTTGGCCGGAATCATTTTGGAATATGATGAATAAGATCAACTACTGGTTTTAAAGAATAAAATTAACTACTACAATCTAACCGATGAGATTAACTAGAACAATCTAACCTATGAGGTTAACTAGAGCAATCTAATGGATGAGATTCACTACAATCTAACACATGAGGGTAACTACTACAGTCTAACAATTGAGATTAAATACTACAACCTAATGTAGGAGATTAACTACTACAATCTAATGGATGAGATTAACTACAACAAGTTAACGTTTGAGATTAATTGACATAATCTATTTGACGAGATTAACTACTATAATCTGACGGATGAAATTGACTACAAAAATCTAATGAATGAGATTAACTGTTAGAATGTGTGGCCTAAACAAGATTGCGTGAATTGTTTTCACAAGATTTTTGTAGAGTTTCGAAGTAGAGTGAAAAGTTCTAAAAACTCAACTAATTGATTTTCTATTCATCTGGATTGTTTTTTCGAAACAAGAGAAAGACCAGTGATTAAAACAATGTATAAGAGAAGGGTTTACACAAAAGGATTTATATTGGTTCACTCTTAACCAAGAGCTACATCCAGTCCTCAACTACCCACTCAGAATTCACTATGTAATCAAACTTAGATTACAAAACACACACACCATGAGTGATGATCTTGAACCCCTCAAGAACACACATCACTCCTTGGCAACACCACAATTTTTAGAAACCCTTTTTGAAATTGCTTCACACCAAATACACAAAATTACAATGTTCAAAAGAAAGAAAATAGAGTACATCTCAGCTTTACAAAGCAGTAGTACAAAAGCATACAAAAACCTAGTCTTATTCCATACACAAGTGATGATCCAAAGCTCTTGATTCTCTTGAAAACGTTTTCGATAAGCTCTCTATCTTAGTCACTTGAAAAGATCATAAAACAACAGATTATTTTCCAAAACAACAGATTAAAATAAATTTTCTATTAAGATTTTCATAAAAAAAAACCAGTTGTTTTATCGGAATAACCAGTTGTTTAATGAGATAAAATAAAGCAAAAATTATCTAAAACATTTTGAAAACCACTAAGTGTGTTTTTAATGCTAAAAAGATAAATTTTTATTATTAATTAAATAGTATTTTTAATTCAGATAATTAATTTGATGTCTATATAATTTATTAAGTATTATACTTTTATTTAATCAGAATAAGATAAGTTAGTTATATTTTTGGTCCTGTTGGTCCTGTCTAGATGGTTGGAGAAGAAGAAGCATACAAACGAGGAGGAAAAAGAAGGCATGTACTATATAACAGTAGTATCGCTGAGATAGGATAATTTTCAAATAATTTTTTTTATTGTTATAAAATGTGTTATTTCCACTAGGACATCTATCAATTTATGTCCACTATATTTGTGAAAGTGATGATTTATTGGACCAATAACACAATATATTATAATTATTAAACACAATTATTTTTATTATTTCACATATATTTTGTATATTTTATATTTTTAATATAATTTTATTTTACTTATATAAGTTAGATATTATTAAAAATTTATTAATATTACTAATGATGTCATACGTTAGTGCATATTTGTTTATATTTGTAAAAGCTTAATTTGTATTGAATTATTATAACTTTTCAATTGTTAAAATTAAGATTTATCTTAAACTGTTATCTAATAAGTGATTAAATGAAACAGGTGTGCATTGTAATATATTATATATAATTTAATAAATAAGTATATAAAGTATAAAATATTATTTTATTTAAATGTTGTTTATATAAACTGAAGAGCTTATAATTTAGTGTTTCTTCCTACATCCAAATTTTTTCAACCTGCACTCAACACGGTTTTAAATTTTCGAAAATACTCTTTATTTTGAAAATGAAAAATTCAGAATTAAAAATAATACATTCTAAAAAGGTAGATTTAAAAGAGATTATTTTGTTTCAAATATAAAAATCCAGAAAAATCAAAATTCCACCTAAGAAAATCCACAATATAAAAAATTCCTTATGAAAACCAAATCTGAAAACATATTTTGAAAAAAATCCAAAATATATTTTTATATGTATCCCATTTTATTTAAGGGCATTTTCGTTTTTTCATGTTCAAACTGGGTGCATTGATATGGTGCAAGAAGCAATTGCCTTAATGGAATCTTGTAAATTTTATTTTTTGGTTAATTAGTCCTAGTTGCCAAACGCAGCCTAGTCCAGTCCATTGTTCATGTCTTCCTGCACTCCTCATTCTTCTTCCTGCACCTCATTATTTTTCAAAATCCCGGAATTACTGTTTTTATTTTATTTCAAAACGCATCTTCCATGATTTTTTTTAGCGTGGGTGTTTTTAGAAATTGGATTATGGGAATGAGTTCCAGACTGAAAAATAAATTCTAGAAATGAAAATCAATAAGAAAAAAAAACACATTTCAGAATGAAGTGCTCCAAGATAAAAAAATTGTTTTTCAAAATGGGATTTTTAGAAGAAAATAGTTTATTCGGGAGTGAGTGCATTCTAGAAGAAAAAAAACCTTTCAGAATCATTTTCATCATTTTATGTTTTTGACATGAATAATAAATTTTATATTATTTTGTTAATAATGATTACTTTTTTTGTCCATAAGATATTGTTTTATTAAATAATAATTACATTTTTTTTGTCTATTAAGATATTATTTAAAGAACCTGAATGCATATAGTTTTAATTTTGTATTATAATATAACTTATATGTGTTTATATATATGTTAAGAAGAATTGGTAATCAAGTATATTTAACATGTTATTAACAAACTCACTTTTATATTTTTTTTCTCGAATTACGTAAAAATAGAAAAAAAGGTAATGTTTATTATTTTTAAATTACATATAATTTTTTAATATATAATAGTGAGAAACTCTAAAAACATAAAAAAGGATTTGATAGTTTGATTATTTTTTTTTTAATCTTGAGGATAATATATTTTGAGAAAATATTACAGTCCATAAAAATTGTAATTATAATTTTAAAATTAATATACAAAAAATAAATTATAGTTTTAAAAAGTTAAATTATTGAATGCAGAAAGTGTAAAAATTATGTAAAAATATTATTTTTAAAAATACGGTTGTATTTCAAATTTTAATTACTTTGAATTTGGTAGTTGAAGGCGTATTTAAGTTTATATATTGAATTGTAGAAACCAATTTAATTATATATTTTACTTTTTAATCATATAAATATAAATATAAAAATTAAAATAAAAATAATAAAATTAGTATAAAAAAACATGTGGGTCAACCTCACACACACTTTAATGAGAGCAACCATTGGCAGAGGCACCTCACTTTCAAACACAAACAAAATAAAATGAGAGCCTTGCTTCATTGTTGCCATCCAGTGATGTTATTTTTTTAAACACTTTTTTATATATTTTACAATAGTAGCACTATTTTTTTGTGATTACAATCTTTGGATCAAAACATTTTGGATTACCTAATTAGGTCTCATATTTGGATTATTAAATAAATGTTTGAATAAATCATATTTGAGGTTAACATATTTGTATTTCAAAATTACGAATTATGTAAAGTTGTAATAACATAAAAAAACATTATTAGATCAAAATAAACAAATTTTAACATTTATAACTATAAAATTTAATTAAAAACATTTTTATAATTAGTATTATTATTATATATATTTATTTTTACTATATCATAGTTTTATTTTATTTAATAATTTTATTAAATATTTTTTTTAAAAATTATTTTCTGGATAATTTAATTTTAATTACTGTTATATTTTTTTTTTATATATTTTGAAAGTTTTTTTTATTTATTGAATTAGATTATATGTAAATACGTAATCATGTAGGTATTTTAGAAAATATTTTATAATGAAAAATATTATATAGAAAGTGAATTGAACAATAAATTTATTTATTAAAAAATATATATAGAACAAAGTACAAAATATACTATATGATAAAAAATTAATAAAAATAAAATGTATTATTATATATATTAATTACATAAATGAAAAAAAAAAGTAAACAAAAAATATCATCATCGTATATGAGTTTGCCTCAAATTTTTACATTTGAAAAAGGGAGAGAAACCACTATATACTCTCCCACTTTTTCTGCTCATTCAATAATTCAAACCATAAATATTCTCAATAATCATTTCTATTTAAGAATACCTATAAGCAAAGATAATCTTAATATTATATTAATGTTATGTACAACAAAACTAATTAACTAAAAATGTTTCCATAACATAAATTAAATTATTAACAGTCCAAGTTTATATAAACAACATTTAAGTGAAAATATATTTTATACTTACATATTTTTATTTATCAAATTATACATAATACATTATAATCCACACGTGTTGTATTTAATCAATTATTAAAGAACATTTTAAGATAAAAATTAATTTTAACAATAGAATACTATTATGTAAAGGGATATATCATCTGATGTTTTAATTAAAAAATGGTAAATCATATATTGAATATACCATTTATCAAACAAGAATCGTCAAATCCATTTACGATTTCAGAAAAAAAACTCCTATATTTCATATAGAATTTTAACTCATATAATTCATATACAATTTCAATTTAAAGTAATATATGAAATATGCATTTTCAGTTTTAAAATATTATAATCTGTCTAATTAAAAAAAATAGAAAAATTTGAAGCTCGTATGTCTTGTATACGATTTTAGATACGTTTTAAATTTTAAAAAATACTAATGTGTAAATTAAAAAAATAAAAAAATCTAAACCTACAAGGAGATTTTTTATTATAGTTTTTTTGTACACAATTTTTTTTTTTCTATTTTATCATTTTATAATTACTTAAATTTAAAATTAAAAAAAATTAATATTAAATTCTTAAAAAAAAATTTACAATTTGTAACTATTATTTTTAAGTGGATACAATTAATTACTGATTTTATTTTTATTAACACATTTAGTTTTATTATTTAATTTTTATTTTTTTTAATTCTTTTAAAATATAATAGAAATTTAAGTAAAATGTATAAATATTTCATCAATATAATTTATTTTCTAACAAAATTACAAAATTTAAAATTTGATTTTATTAATATTGATAGTTATTTTTATTTGGTATTTTCTCTACAAAATAATTTAATTTTTTTCTTTAAAATATATATATATATATATATATATATATATATCATTTAAATAAATATAAATACACATATAATATATATATATATATATATATATATTGTAATAAAAAAAAAATGAATACACATATGCAAGAGGTCCTGTGTAGGTAATAATAGATTTAAGTTACTCCTTTTAAGCTTTTATATATATATATATATATATATATATATATATATATATATATATATATAAAAAAAAATATGTTTTTATAAAATTTTT
>Ga0123342_1003495_pt1 | contig 25155 bp, 13 predicted proteins | sample Turbeawhitnodule_FD_89960 | JGI IMG/M metagenome (GOLD analysis project Ga0123342, IMG submission 89960) | Root nodule microbial communities of legume samples collected from Mexico - Turtle bean Mexico white nodule | ecosystem: Host-associated > Plants > Roots > Nodule | place: Mexico: Nepantla... | reverse complement strand
CTCATCTTTATTTTATGTCTTCTTTTAATTTTGAGAAGACTAGAAGGAAGAACTTCAAATGTGAGGGTGGATGTCCTCTTCCTCCATTAATAAAAGCCTCCTTTATTTGATTCTCATCAAAACTAGTCCATATATTTTCGGAGAGGCTCAATTTCTCCTAATTTTATGCAATACAACATCGTAGAATTAGCCATCATTGGTTGACTAACAATAAATCATGCTATGAACTTTGTAGAAAGTGTCTTGAATAATCCATTGAGTTTCATGGTAACTTATAATACCACTGCAAAATTGGTCCTTTTAGCATGCATGAGAAAATTCTCCAATGAATACAACAAATAATTAGGTCATAAAAAAAGGTATTGGTTCAAGTCATATAAACCTTTAAGTGTTCATCTAGATCAAATGATTTGTCACATATCTCGATGTTCAGGTACTTACATTTGGGGAGAAGGTTGACCATGATCTCATGAGTGAAAGGAATATATAGAATTGTTTTTGCGTAAAACTACTTGTTGTTGCTTGGATTCATTTCTTTGGATGATCACTTACGTGGATTGTTTGATATGCTTGATAGTATGTTTTTGGGTGTGTTGGGTGTGGGTTTCTTCTCAGACCCACGATTCGGGGACATGCTTAAAGTGTTGAGGACCATGGGTTTGTTGATTATCCTCAATATCACGTGGTTGTTTTTCATGAACCAATTAGTCTAGTTGGTCATTCAGAACTTGAAGTTTACTGTGCTATTGTTGAAAGTCAACATATGTTGTTACCATACAAGCTCAAGTCTTTTGAAGTTTAATTTAGATATTCTATTCACTTTATTGTTGCTTGATTGTAATCCAATTTTGTGTTATTTCATTGTTTTTTGAAATAGACTTTCCATGTGTTTTGAGACTATTAATTATGTTTGTAATTTCACCACTTGAAAAAATAGATGATATTCTAATTTCTATTAAGAATAAAAAATGGGAGTAACAATCAATATACTTTTAATGTCAAATCAGAATAACTACAACAGAAATATTGAACTTTTTGAAAATATTTACTCGGGCTCATAATAAATTCAAAATACTCTTAGTGGAAGGTAGATTATCATTGGATGGAAAGAACCAAATACTAGTGGACTTTCTAAGGAAGTTGGACATTTGTTGTTATATCAAATACTAGATAAAAGTTCATACGTAAAAACATTGTCCAAGTAAAACTTAAAAAATAAATGTGTAAAAGCAATTTTTTATGTAAATACTTCAGCAACTAATACTTGTATTTATAGAATTTTGAATTTCTATGAATAATATTAAAATATATATATATATATTTATATATAGTATTTGAGGTGTTGAGTATTAATATATTAAGTTTGGAATAAATAACTTAGTATTGTACCAACCAGTCCTTGGGCGTCGTTGACCACTAGTAATGTTGGAGGCACGTAAGCGGGGTCCCACGAGCAGCTTGGGTCAGTGTCTCGCGAGGCACGTACGCTAAGGAACCGAAGAGTGGTCAGACATCGGTCACCAGGATGTACCGACGTACAACTAAGCAGTATGGAGAGGTCGGACATCGGGGACTCGAAACAGTAGAGTTGGGCCACGAGAGGTGGATCCCAGACTACATACCAGTTATCAGTAAGGGAGAAGTCTAGGTCACGAGAGTCCATGCGTGTGGAGTGAATGACGCGATCAGGCGTAACACAAGTATAGATCCACTGGAAAAGATACGACCTGTGAGGGTCACGTTCCAGGGGTGAGCTGCATTCATGACACGTGAACAGCTAGGGCGCTCCCAAGACGGGTGACCCCAGAGATCAGGTGCACGAGGAGGCATCCAAGTGGTCATCCCATCAGAGGTTACACTCCAGTTAGGAAACCCCACGCGCTAGGTTATCCTAAGAGTGGGTAACTGCGGCGTTGGGGCCCACCCCCTCAGGAAGCTTATTTTGGGTAATGGAAATAGTGGAAACCCTAGGCTATATAAAGGGAAGTAACAAACTTAGTAAGGTACGCTATTCATTTGCGCTGCTTAACACACACAGTTATAGTCTTACGTTAAACAGTTTTGGTGTTTCCTAGCCCTAAGATTGACTTGAGCGTCGGAGTGCAAACGACCTCTAGGGCGCCCTTTTGTCTTTGTGTTTCAGGTGTTCCAAAGGAAAGCACGACTGGACGTAGGGATTCTTGGGCGTGAGACTGTCGTAGACGCACGAAGGTGTTTTTGGTCAACCGGCAGGAACAAGTATGATATTATGAATGTTTCTCGTATCCAAATATACTAAAGATAAGCAGATATCATTAATAATGAGAAATACATTTAAAATATAAATATTGTAATGGGTTTTGAAAACTAAAGTTACAAGACATTATATCTAAGTATTTGTATACTTGAGTTGAGAGAGGTGAAAGCTAGACGAGAGCAACTTTGTAGCAGTAAAAGGGGGCTCAATTCCGTATCTAACACCATTTACACTTTTATTTCCCCATCTAGCACCCTTATGTTTTTATTTCCCTATCTAGCACCCTTTTGTTTTTATTTCCCTATCTAACACCCTTTTATTTTTTATTTCCCTATCTAACACCATTTCAAAAATAAATAAATAAATAATAAATTATTATTTTTTTGATAATTAATTTTGAATGCATTAAAAAATAAATATTTTTAATGTTTAAAATAGTTAGAAATATAATTAATGAATAAAGAAATGAGTTTTTACAAAATAAAAATAAATTAGTAATAAATTAAAAATGTTTAATTTAAACTTTTTTCATTTTATGATCAACATATATAAATAAGTGTATTAAAAATGTTTAGTTTAAAAATGAATGATCATCTTTCATTTATATATTACAAACTTTTGATATATAAATAAGTATATTAAAAATATTTAGTTTAAAAATAAATGATCATCTTTCATTTATTTTTCTTTTTATGATCAACATATACTTATTTATATATGTTGATCATTCATTTAATATTTTCTTCAATGGTACATTAAATAGTTTGTGCGAAATGAAACATAATTAATGACGAGAAGTGCACAATCCAGTAATATTGGGACAAGTTTATTTTTGTGTGAGGGCCTTTGACAATATAAACATTTGTTTGTTCGATCATGTTGTTCTCTTATGTCCATATCAGTCCTTATTCACTTGACTTAGTCCTCCCCTTTGAGGTTATTTTCATGTCGGGATTTGGGCATAGTATTTGACCAGTGTATGCAGGTCAATACTCTTCATTTCTGAGTTCCATCAAATAGTCTTTTGTAACATGAAAGACCTGTTGCAATATTACTGTTTTTATTTTCTATATTTATTTATTTTTACATTTTTTCTTCTTCTCATTTTTAAGCATTAAGTGTAGTAATTGCATTAGTTTTTTTTTAGGATTTTGCATTTAGGGTAGACACTTCAATATTATTTGTGTGTCCAATATTAATGAATACTAATTGACTTTGATTTTTTTATAATTATGTTATGTATTTTTTACTTGAAATTAACATGATTACATCATCAATAATAATAAAATACTAATTTATGTTTATAGATTCAACTTTTATGTTGTTGTAGAGTTTAATTTTTTATTTTCTTCATTCTTAAAAAAATGTTTATACTAAACATTTTTAATTTATTACTTATTTATTTTTATTTTGTAAAAACTCATTTCTTTATTCATTAATTATATTTCTGATTATTTTAAACATTAAAAATATTTATTTTTTAATGCATTCAAAATTAAAATTATCAAAAAAAAATTATGATTTATTTATTATTTTTGAAATGGTGTTAGATAGAGAAATAAAAAATAAAAGGGTGCTAGATAGGGAAATAAAAACAAAAGGGTACTAGATAGGGAAATAAAAACAAAAGGATGTTAGATGGGGAAATAAAAGTGTAAATGGTGTTAGATAGAGAATTGAGCTGCCAAAAGGAAAAAATAATTTATTTTTTTTATAAAAAAACCTTTTTAAAACTAGAATTTAGACGCATTTTGTTTATCGAAATTGAGTTAAAATAAATTTTAAATTGATTTAAAAGCCAAATTAAATCTTTTTTAACTGAATAAATATTCCAATTTTAAGTTTGTAGACTAAATGCTAAAAACTTACTACCACTTTAGAGAAGGAATACACTTTCTTTTGTAAGTTAGTATATTTTTTTTAATAAAAATACAAATAAGCTTTTAATTGCTTATAATTAATTTTAGACAAGTATAATATGCATTTTAACACTTTAAAAAATGAAATGAATTTTTTAAACATATGATATTTACTTAAATGAAATGAATGTTTTAAACATATGATAATTTCTTAAATTTGAGATAATATAATACATGTTTATTGTATAAAAGATATTTAAATTTGAGCTTAAATGCACATTTTGGCCTTTATAGTTTATAAATGTTCAGTTTTTTTTTTATAAAAAATCTAATTACATATTTAAAAATAAAATATTAAGTAAATGACTATTTTAGCTTTTGAAAGTCTAAAATAATATCAACCTATTCCTTCAAATTGAGAAAATTCCAAGTAAGTATCATAGAAACTTTAGTTGTTTTATATACATTCTTAAATTTAATCACATATTGTTTAATTTCTATACACACACAAATCATTTTATTTTTTGAGTTTTACACAAAAGTTATTTTTATATTTTCTCAAGTTAAAAATAAGTAAAAATTGAGTTTGATGGACTAAAATATACTGAATTTCAACAAATTCAATACAATATATAGTAAAATATAGTTACCTTATAGAAACATTTCAAGCTTCTACTTTTTTTTAATTATATTTTAAAATTATAACATTTGAACTTTGAAATTATAATTATATTAAGTATATAATAATAATGTAAAAAAAAGCTATCACTCACTTTCTAAAAGTAATAATATAGTGTTTCACTCTTTTAATATTATTTTTATTCAATTTTTAAATTATATATTAAATATAAAAAAATACTTTTATATAAATAAATATATAAAGTTAAAATTATTATGAATATTAAATTTGAACTCATTAAAATAACACATAATAACTTAATAAAACAAATGTAAATAAAAACTTGGATACTAACTTAATATATATATATGTGTGTTTTTTTTTATATAAAATTAAATAAACCTCGACTATATTTGAGTTTTATAGTATTATTAAAAGAATGTATTAATATTACAATTTTATATTACTTTCTGGATTAAAATTAACTTTATCTTTTGTAAACTGTAATCTTTTAAATACTTTACCACAAAATTATTAAAATTATAATAACTGGAAGAAACTGAAAAAAAAAAAAAATAAGAGTGGGTGAACAGAGGTAAAGCAGAGGGAAGAAATCACTGGAAGAGTGAAGGGGCAGTAAGATCTGCCTCTAATCCCAATTTCTGATTACAAAACGCTCCAAAATTTCTTAAACCCTGCAAACGTGATTTGCTCCAAACGTGATTTGTTCCAAACGAATGAAGTTTTAGCTCAATTGAACGCTCAGTGGTTTGGGATTGCGGGTTGGCGTTGGAAGAGGATCACGTTCGGAAGAGGATCACGTTCAGCTGTATGAGCGGATAAAAAGATTGAAAAATGGCCACAGTTGATATTATCAAATCCTGCATCGATTCTATTAGACAGGTAGCACTGACCTTCTAAGTAGAATAAGTTCAGTTTTATGTCTGTTTATGCATTTGCGGAATGATTCCCGTAGGGCTCTGCAATGATTATGATCTTAATATTCTTAATTTCAAAAAATTAAGAACCAATTGGATGTAACTTGTATGTAGAATAAAGGAATATTGAAATGCATGTTTTGATGTATGTATGGTTCTTCAGGTAAAGTTTTATGTACTTTATTTGCCAAATTAAACAGTGGGAGGGATTAGACGGATGTATCTTGGTCTATATTAGTGCCCTTGGACACCTAGATTAAACTTGAGCAACCAGTTTTAGATTTAGATGAAGAGCTAGGAACCAGGTTCGGTTTAATGTGATTTAAGAGGTTTTTTTGGCACTCAGTGTTATGGTATGAATTTGGGAGTAAGGTTTTCAATTGCCTATGTGGTTTTGTTGCTATCTTCGATATTGTGGGAAATTGTAGACACTGTTGTGGTTTGAGATTTTTTTCAGATTGTACATAATACCCCTCCTTTCTTGTCCCTACTGTAAGGCTCCTAATTGTTTGATAAACATTACACTTATATCTCTTATACATTACACTAGCTTTTCTTAATTGTTTGAAAAACATTACATCATGGTAGTTGTAAATGTTATAAAATTTGGGGTGTTGTGTACAATTTTAAAGAAAGATTAGGGAGTATCACGGTAATTCACTGCTTTTAAAACCTTTTTTTGGGAGCTGTATCAGTGGATCCTTGTTACGAACCCAAAAACAAGCAACCAAAGATACGCCAAGAACACAGAGAAATACTGAATAACCTCTGTTTATTTCTACACCACTGTATAATTAGAACATTCACAAAGGAAACAATTATTCCTTTCACACACGACTTCTCCTGTCAACAAAACTGTAATAAAAAAATCATCCCCCTTCCCTAAACTGGTTGATCTTTATTTAAAGACCAACCCTAACCAACTAACTAACCACTCCCTTAACCTTTATTTTTTACATTTCTCCTATAATACACCTTCCATGTCTTTTCCTTATTTTCTGTCCTAACAATCCTCCATTAGTGAGAACATTTATCCCAAAAGGCAATAAGTTGTCACAGAACTAATTCTAATATTGAGGTTGGAAGAAATGATCTTGGGTATGTTTGTATACTTCCAGGGAAGATAGCCTTTAGAATGCGTTACTGCTGTGCTTCATCCAAATCTATATTTATTTTCTTAATTTTGTGCTTGTGATGGAGTAGCTCATTGTTTTCTTCTAGTTTACATTAAGTAAAGTTAGTCACTTGTAGATTTGTGGCCAATATCGTTGCCCCTAAGCATCTTATACTGCACTTGTGAATTTGAATTTTCTTCTGAAAATATACAACTCTAATCATGTGATCCTTTTCCTTTCATTTTTTCATTAATATTAGTTGTGCTCTTTTTTCCAGATATCAGAGCATATTCAAGATTCTACTGTTTATTTAGATGCCGGATCTACAGAAAGTTTCCAATTTTTGGGGGCATATCCAATACTTCTTGAACTTGGAGCACGGGCTATTTGTAGTTTGGAAAACATGTGTGCACTTGATGTTGTAAGTGCTGGTTTCATATTAGATTGTTGCCCTTGTTGTCTTTCTATGCTTTCAGTAAGCTTACCAAGATTTGATTATTGATTGATTTGATTACTATAAAATTTAAGGATATTACTATTTTTCTGTTTTGGAAAATATTACATCACAGGCTATGAAATCGAATGAATAATTGTTGGTGATCCGAGTTTGGTTTTTCACTTAACGAATACATCCCTCTGGCCAAAGTTTGTAGCCCATTAATTACTATGTTATATCAGTTAATGGAGATAGGGCATGTATCAGCTTTAGACAAGTTTGAGTGTAGTTATATTATGAATATCTATAATTCACCTAGTAATAATTACCAATATGCGTGATGTTTAGAATCTTGATTTGAATTTTTATATACAGAAGAACTGGAAATATTTTTCAAATAATAATTCTGAATTCCTTTATTTAAATATTAAGATAGCTGTTTCTCACTGAGTTGTCAATAAAATCGTCCAAGGCTTTCTCTTTGTTATAGGGAACATGTTAATATACATTGTCATTTGTAAATATTGTATTCCTTCTTTTCACGGGTCTGAGTCCTTTTGAGATGGAATAATCTGAATGGGTCTAGTGCTTGAATAATAGGAATTGATTTTATTCTGTTTTTAGTGGATGGATTATTCTTACTCATGCATGCCTATCATGTATTCCCTTTCATTTCCTTTCCCTTACTTAATACTTGTGGGAGTGACACAAAGGATAGAGAAACTTTTGAAGTTTTTCCTCTTGTCTTGCATAGCCAAGCAAAGTAGCAGAGGAAATTCATCATTTGAAGGTTTATTGCAAACCTCAGATTGAAGAGTGGATTGAGTTGTCTTGATAATCTAATATGCAGAAGCATGGCTTTGGCAGTTCATTTGTTATCGTGTATCTGTGTGGAGACAAATGCCTGTATGTTCAGTGGTGTCTCTGTACCCATAAAACTATTATGGGTGACATTGTATTCGTGGGCACTTGGGTGCTTATTTCACGGTTGCTTTGAGGATAATGATATACAATGAGATTGAATTTAAGGCTTTGAGCTATGATTCCTTATACCACCCAAGATTACTCTCTCTACTCATATGCAGAGGAATGGAGGGGGTGACCGGGTGGGGCAATGGTCACCTTCATTTATTTATTTTCATTTAAATGATTATAAAGATTATTTTGTGATCACCCTAACACACTATTTATCTAATCTGTTTCTTTTATTATATTGTTTTTGTACACAATAGTCAATACATTTATGTGTTTTATTCACCAAAAAATATTTTTATATATTAAATTCTTGCATATGTTATGCATGTGAAAATTTAAATTTTCTTTTACTAGTGTTTTTTGTTTTTGACCAACCTTGAGACAAAGTTCTAGGTCCAACTCTGGTTATCTTTTCCTCTTGAAATTAACACAAATCTTGTTTGAACATAAAGTTGTGTTTTTAATGTTTGCAAATAATGATGTTATAGAATTGAATAATTCTTAATCCTCCTCCTACCTTTTATGGCAAGTATTGGATGAAAAGTAAATGTATTTAATGTCTGGGAAATATAAATACTTACTGTAAAAGAGAGTAGGAGCATTTGTAGGAGGATATAGAATTCCCTTATAGAATTTGTTCTTTAGCCATTCCATCCTTTTTCTTAGTAAACTTATCCTTGTTGCTGTATGGAACCAGGTATAGATATTCTTTCATCTGCTGGCTCAGAATTCTGTATGCTCCAGAATTGTTTGTACTATGTATCATGATCTACTTTTATTAATGTTTCCTTGTTTAGGTTGTTAATTGGAACTCAAATTCTGATCCTGCGAGGAAACTTGTGGTTATCACATCAAGTCTACTAAGTGATGCTCACCGGTATATTTTACGTTGCCTGACCACACATCAAGTTGTTCGTCAATGCATTATATTTACATCTATCTCAGAGGTGCTTATCTGCAATTACATCTTTTTTTTCCTTTTTCTATTTCCCTCCTTGGCCCTCTTTTTATTTATACATATATTACCATTCTATGTTTCATACATTTAATGTTGTGTGCTTACCTATCCATTAAAAGATATGCTTTTTTACCCATAGATTTGGATGTTGATTCAATTTTTATTCTTAGATGCCTGAAATAATGGTTTAGCTGCTATCTACTTAAAAGGCTTCCTACACATTTTTATTGTAATAATTTGACACAGATGAAAACATGGTCTTTTCTCAGAAAGAGGTTAGTTTTATGAGTGATTTAGAAATGGAGCTTGATCGTCTTTATTATTATTGTCATTACTATTACTATTTTAATTATTATTCTCTTTTGTGTTAAGCGTGGCATTTTGGTGACATTTTTATTACTCCCTTTTTTTCCTGTTTCTTGCAATAGTAAAATAAGCTATCAATTTTTTAATAATGAGTTATGGTTGCACCTTAATCCTTCTATTTTTCATTAGCATGCAAACCCTAGTATTACATGAGTAGTTGGAAAATTGCTATCCCAATGAAAGACTGATAGTATTAGTGGTGGTCTTAGGGCTTGATTGGACACTCTTCTCCACTAGAATTTCTAGGAGGGAAAAGTAAGAAACTTCCATTTTTCATTAGCATGCAAACCCTAGTATTACATGAGTAGTTGGCAAGTTGCTATCCCAATGAAAGATTGATAGTATTAGTGGTGGTCTTAGGGCTTGTTTAGACAAACTTCTCCACTAGAATTTCTAGGAGGGAAAAGTAAGAAGAAGAAATTAAACGAGTTTCTCCATAAGTTAAAATTAGCTTATGCACAAGTTAAAAAATAAAAATTTAGAAAAATCATGAGAGAATTTCTAAAAATTAGTTTATGCATAAGTTGATTTTAACTTCTGAGGAAGTTTATTTAATTTTCTTCTCCTAGAAGTCCTTATGGAGAAGTTTGTGCAACAAACAAACCCTAAACCCTAATGTTGGTTTCCAAAATGTAAAAAAAGATTGTTGTAGTAGAAGTAGAAACAGATATTATCATCTATTGGAAATAGTTTGGGCTGTCTCTAGTTAATTTAGACATATAAATTGTCTTGGGAATAAATCAAAAAGTCAAAAGCAGATGAGGTAATTTATTAAATTAGCAATAATGTCATTAGTTCTCTTAAAATTTTGTCAATCTGGACGGTTGGTTATTTTTGCTAGAGTAAAGGGATGAACTCATTATTTATCACCAATAATCAACACAAGGATCAAATTACTTTATCCATTAATGATATTTTGGTAGCTAGTTTATAGTATTGGTTCCAATACCTGTTTCCTACATGATTTCCTTTCTTTTTATCCTTTTGTTTTTTAATTTTCCAATACTGATAAAAAATGCAGACAGCACACTCAGCATTTCCTGATTCACCTCTGGGACCAGATGCATATCATGAATATGAATCCTTACTGGTTCAAGATTATGAAGAACTAGTTAAGAAATCACGGACAAAACCTGGACAGGGAAAGCTTCACGTTGAAGATGGAGGACGTTCAGGGTTTCCTTCCAGTGTAGAGGATGTTCTTAATCTTGAAGCTAGTCCAAGTGGAAGAGATTTTTATGAGAACAATCCATTAGATTACGTTGAACAATCAGTGCTGAAATTGGTTGTTTCTGTTTATCATTTTCCCATGATTTTATGTCCCATTTCACCACGAGTATTTGTTCTACCATCAGAAGGGTTGGTATCTGAAGCACAGTTATCAACTAAGCATGAAGATTCCATTAGTCTTGGTTTGCCTCCGTTAAGTACTGGTATTCTCTCTGATGCTGACGATGTGCCTCCAGGGGCTACTCTTACGGCACACTTTCTCTACCATTTGGCTGCTAAGGTAACAAGTTATAAGCATTCTTTAACTGAAATGTGTGCATACTTCTGTTGACTTTATTTTAAGATTTTTGTTTTTAATTTCTCAGGATTCTTGTATTTTGTACTTCATATACTTAAATGCTGGGTACAATCTTCAACATTATAATAGGTCCGTGATAGAGCTGCTCCATGAAACATTATACATTTTTACTAGGATACTCATACTTCCATTTTGAAAAAGATTACTTCAATAAAAACTTTCTTGTAAGAGTGTTTCTCATTAAATAGATCTTGCTCTGAATCTTTTTCAAAAACTTGGCATTTAATAGAACACAATATTATGGTTTGATTCATGTAGCCAGCCCCAAGGTGAAAAGGGCTTTGCTTTTATTTGAAAGTATATCTGATCTTCCTATAGCTGCAATACCTTTTGTTTTGCTTCTTGTTTCTCCTTTAATTTGTTATCTTGACCATTAATTCTCTTGGTTATGATATAGATGGACTTGAAAATGGAAATTTTCTCCCTTGGTGATATGTCAAAATCTGTGGGAAAAGTTTTGACTGACATGTCAAGTCTTTATGACGTAGGCCGCCGTAAACGATCAGCAGGGCTGTTACTCATTGATCGTACACTTGATGTTCTCACTCCTTGCTGCCATGGGGACTCACTTGTTGACCGCATATTTTCTTCTTTGCCCCGTAGAAATAGAACAATTTCTGGTAAAGGTTCAGGAAGCCAATTCAAACTTGGTTCTTTCTACCTGCATCGTGCTCCTTTAGATGTTCAGATACCACTTGCAAGGATCCTCGATGAACAAGATTGGAAAATAGACAATTTTTCTCTTTTAGAAAGCGTTGAGGCTTTTTTGTGTGGGTGGAATTCTGGTAATTCTGATTCTCAGTTGTCTGACTTGATTGACCTTGGCCAGAAAATTCATGACAAGCCTAGTCACACTGATGCAGAGATACTTACTGGGTCCTTTGTCTCTTCTGAAAATTTCCTTGGAATGCCACTTTTGGAAGCTATTCTAGATAGAAGAACGAAAGATGGGGCCTTACTGGTAAAGAAATGGCTACAAGAAACTCTGCGCAGGGAAAATGTTGCCGTGAATGTGAAGTCTCGTCCTGGTGTTGCTACAAAACCGGAGATACGAGCTATGATCAAAGCTTTGTCCAGGAACCAATCCTCTTTGCTAAGGAACAAGGGAATTATCCAATTGGCTTCAGCCACGTTATTTGCCCTTGAAGAATCAAATTATACCCAATGGGATGCATTTAGCAGTGCAGAGAAAATTCTGAGTGTAAGTTCCGGAGAAACAAGTCAAAGTCTTGCCATTCAAATTGGTGATCATATCAACAAGAGTGCTCTTTTGGGATCACGTGTAAATAAAGGGAAAAGGGAGATCTCAAAGGGGTTACTTTCTTTGCAAGATGCTTTGCTGTTGATGATCATTGGATATATATTGGCTGGTGAGAATTTTCCAACATCTAGTGCTGACGGGCCATTTTCTTGGCAAGAGGAACATTTGTTAAAAGAAGCTGTTGTAGACGCGCTTTTTGAAAATCCTTCAGTAGCAAATCTCAAGTTTCTAGATGGACTAAGAGAAGAGCTTGAAACTAATGTTGTTAGCAAGATAAAATCTCAGGGAACTGCTGAAGAATCTTCAGAACTAGATATTGATGATTTTGATGATGATCAATGGGGAAAATGGGGTGACGAAGATGGTGATGATGACAATAAAAATGAACAAGTATATGGTGATGTGCAACTGAAGTTGGAGTTGCGTGATAGGGTGGACAACCTTTTCAAATTTCTTCACAAGTTATCTGACCTGAAAAGAAAGAATATACCATTGAGGGATGGATCGTTGACCATGGAAGCTAATTTTGATGAGGATAGAAAAGGATTGCTTTATAAGCTACTAACAAGGGTGTTGGGCAAGTACGACGTGCCTGGGTTAGAATACCATTCTTCCACTGTCGGACGCCTCTTTAAGAGTGGCTTTGGAAGATTTGGCCTTGGTCAGGTAATTGTGGTCTCTTAACTTATGGTTATGAGGAGCTTGCTTTGGTAATCGAGTTCAAATATGCTAATCATTCTTTTTTTTTACCCTTTTCTCAATTCATCTTGTCAATACGAATACTGCAGGCCAAACCAAGTCTTGCTGATCAAAATGTCATTTTGGTGTTTGTTATTGGGGGCATTAATGGGCTCGAGGTGAAATTCTTGAATACCTTTCTCTCCTCTCTCCCTCTTACTATTCCCCTTATGTCTGTGAATAACAACATGGGCATGGTATTTCCAATTAAAGTTTGAGTAAATAAACTATATATTGACGTTGTATGTAAAGGTATTTTAATCTGATATTCAATTATAATTTGTTGACTTTTACAATAATTACTTTAGGAGTCATACCAACAATGATTTTTTATTAGTTGACATTGTAAAACCTTTTATATTGTCACTGCTTAAAATTTGAAGCTTTTAATGCTATTATACTTTTTTATGAATGATGAGACATTTGTTGTCTTTTTTCTTTATACATAACCCTGTTTAATTTAAAACCTGATCCTTGATTAGTAGGTGGAATTGTAACCTGACAAACTTTTTACTTGTCACTGTCATAGGTGCGTGAGGCTCACGAGGCATTGGCTGAAAGTGGAAGACCTGATATTGAGTTGCTAGTTGGTGGAACAACTCTTCTCACTTCTAATGACATGCTCGATTTACTGCTAGGGGATTCAAGCTGCTTTTAATTCTTTCACCTGTTAAAATGTAGGAGATAGAAATTAAATTGAATTTGGTTTTCCTAAATCCTGTACGTTGTAACTTTTATTATTGTATAGGCAGTTCTAATTGTATTTTCTTCCTTTCCAAATCAAAACAGAGAGAAATCAATAAATTTTGGGTCAAAATTGGCTTTCAAAATACAAGTCACAGTTCAAGAATTTTCATGAGTTGCTGCCATTCAAGGAAGCATGAAATTATATTGCAGAAGGACCAGAATATTAGTGTTCAATGTACTTTCAGTACTATTACATCTTCAACAAAATTGAATGTTCTAGACAGTGTCGATCAGCTACATTTTGTTTACTCATTGTTACAGCATAGGACATGACGTGGACACGGTTTGCTACATGGGTTGATTCAGTAAAATAGCTGAATAGACATACAAGTTATGTGTATGAACTTTTAGATTGAGTAATCTACCCAAAAATCCATATTTAAACAATGTTATGAGTTTCTTCTCCTATTTTAAACTAAAAAATGTCTCGCGTAATTTCTAAAGTAAATACTCATGTGGCAAATTATTCCTCTACCTCCATAGATTTCTTCTATAGTGCCATAAACATAAAATTTCTCGTTTTATCATTGTTGGATTCTACAATTTGTATAGTTTTCTTTTGTTTAACTTTTTTTATTATTATACAATTTGATTTTTTTTAATTACACAATTTGAAAATCAATTTTTACTTTTAGATGAAAAGACTTTCAAATTATACAATCTAAAATTGTTTTAAAAAAGAAAAAACTTTCAAATTTAGTAATTTGCAAGATAAAAATGACGTGAATTATATAACTTAAAAAAATCCTGAATTATATAATTCAAAAATTATTTTTTAACTTTAAAGTGTACCATAAAAAAAAGGAAAATGAAACTTTTTTATTGAAGAATTTACCTACTCATGTTATTAATTCTTCATTCCAGCTTATGTAGAACTTCTATCTTTCATTAGTGCAATACGTGGTCACGATCAACTTATGATATGGATCAAAATAATTTACTTTTGTTGTTTGAATTATGTTGTTTGAATTAAAAAATAAAAATAAAATAAAATTATAATTTCTTCGAGTAATTTTGATTATTTAATTTTAGGTAATCTCAAATTTTACATAAAAAAAATGAGAGTTTGAAAATTTTCCAACTTTTCTATTTCTAAAATTTTCCTTTTTAATATTTTTTTTATTTGGTTATCTTTTTATTGAAATATTTTTTCTCTCGTCTCTCGTGTCTATTGTATGCTTACTTAATAACATTTTCAAATGTTCTAAAACATAAAAATAAGGAAACAAGTTAACTTCTAGAAATCAAGTCAAATACTTGTCTCGTGTACCAAATTCAGAATTAAACACAAATTCCGATTTTCACTTGCTTTACTATCTAAAATGAATTACTTATTTCGATGAGTTTCGAGCAAAACAAAAGTGGAAAACACTTTAATACAACAATTAAAATAAAATAAATGAGAGAAGTATAACACCTCACAATGCTAAGTGTATCATCCGGTTTTACGTCACTCGATATTATTGATCGACTGATCGGGTGATCAACCATATTAAGGAACAAATTGACAATAAATGACAAGTAAGGAAACATCATATAAATCAGGGTAACCTCCCTATAAATTCGGGTCACATCCCAAGAAATCAGTTAACACTTATTTATTGAAGATATGCGCCAGATATGCCTGGGAATCAAATAGCTCAATACCAAACACTATAAAAAAGTCTTCTACAAAGGAGTAAGGTATGCTTTTATTCGTTTTACATCGTACACTCTCAATACAAAGTACTTACTAAATCGTCGGAAAACTTTTTGCCGGTTTACTCCCGACCGAGAGCTAAGGAGTTGAAGGGTTGACGCCTGAAGGAGTGGAAGAGTTGAAGAACTGAAGCACGAAAGACGAACGAACAAACGCGAGGGAACGATCACTAGAAGAGCGACCGACACCAACAACAATTGTTATTGTCAATCTCAAGTACTATCTAGGATCACTTTGTCTATATAAGTACAATTAGCGCCCATCGTGGGTCGAGATAGAGTAAAAGCAAGCAAAAATGATTTCAACAAGACAAATGACGAACGACAGGATGTCAGAGGCAGATCAAATCGCTATGTTCCTATTTTACAAGAAGGGATGGAAGAAATGTGTCAAAAGAACAAAGAGGAGGTTGTCCTCCGCCAGAAGACTGAAGAGGCGATGTGAATCCTTTAAGATCCAAATGAAGAGATGAGGCAGCAAATAGTCGATCCCACGCACGGAGTCGGGCGTGGACTGCAAAGGCAATCTCCTCAAAGGACTGAACATACACAAAACCAGAACCAAGAGAGAGCGGTTATAGCTCGAACTCTGACTTATCAATCTTCCAAGTTGCATACAGAGTGCACAATCATCATAGAAGATGATCCAAAGGGACATCCCTTCACTAATGAAATCATGGAAGTACAATTCCCTCCTAATTGGGAAGAATTAAGTATTGATCGGTACAACATAACCACATATACGGATGAACACATTGATGTGTATAAAACGCATATGAGCCTCTACACATCAGACAAATCAGTGTGGTGTCGAGCATTCCCCACCATATTGAAAGGAGGAGCACTCAATTGGTTCATTAGACTTCCATCTGACTTGGTGGATAATTTCAAAACCTTATTATCTAATTTTGACACTCAATTTGCAACAAGTTGACCACATCATCTCACATCCATAACACTTGTCAATATACGACAAAAGAAAGGTGAATCACTCTAAGCATTCATGGCGAGGTTCAGCAAATTATCTCTGAACATCAGAAACTTCAGCCCAGAGGTCGCCATGCATCATTAGGTCATTGCACTTCGGTCGGGCCTGATTGCTAATATTTAAAAAACCAACAAAAAACTTAGACAAATGGAGGCAAGGGGTGACTAAATCCATGCAATTGGAAGAATTGTGTGACTACCGCAATAATGTCCGAGCGGACCATGGTTAAAAAGAGAGGGATCGAGGTGGTCGACATGCGCTCGAAAGATCTGACAGATACAAAGAAAATTGAGGTCCTCGGTTTCACACTTGTACCTTTTTGAATGTTGATAGGGGGAAAATTGTGGATGAGGCATTAAATGTTGATCCCATCCCAGCACTCAAAAAGTTACAAAGCCCAAAGAACATTGATATGTCCAAACAATGTTGATACCACCGCAACTTTGACCACACGACCGAAGAATGTTAGGCATTGAAAGACAAGATTGAAGAACTTATACAAGTTGGCCACATGTGCAAGTTCATCCAGAGTACAAACATGAGTACCCATAGATCCCCCCCAAGGGAGAAATATCCTTGGAGGGACGAACGAAGGGAACCTTATTCTCGCCATCATCACGATGATGACCAACGACCTAAAAATCAACAACGAAGGAGTGGAACTCTGAGAAGGGTCGAGCCTTCGCGAAGAAGCGGTTGTGAAGAAATCAACATGATCGCAGGAGAATTTGCATGTAGAGGGTGTTCAATCTCTGCTCGGAAGAAACATCTACGGGCTACTTAATCGGTGCACTCGACCACAATTAAAGACCGACCAAGAATATCCCCAAGACTCTTCATTGATGTTGACTTCACAACTATTGATCCTGCCTAAGATGACCCCATGCTCATCACTGTTGAAGTTGGAAACTTTATCATCACAAAAATGCTAGTAGATCAAAGGAGTTTGATTGACATTCTTTATTGGAAGACCTTCAAATAGATGAGGATTCCATAGACCGAAATTCAACCCTAAAACGACCAAATCGTTGGTTTTTCAGGAGAACAAGTGGACACGCGAGGGTATATTGACTTATATACCACCTTCAGTGAAGGCAAGTACCTCTGCCACACTATCAAGATAAAGTATCTAATTGTGAATGTCAATAATTCCTAGAATATTTTGCTCGGGCAATTGTCTATAAATCATCTTCGAGCAATAGTTTCAACTCCGCATCTTGCCATGAAAATTCCATTTGCTTCGGGTGACATAGTCATAGTACATGTGGATCAAAAGGTAGCACGAGAGTGTTATGTTACCAACTTAAAGGTCAAGCCAACCGACCGACCCCACCACAGAGAATCACTAAGGGGACAATGTTGTGATCGCACAAGAGAACAATCACAAAGATCTCAAGGGTCAAGCAGAGGTCAGTCTCGAGAAATGAAAGCTCCTAGGAAGGAGCACATGGTTGCTCTAGGGGATCTAAATCCAAGATTTAATGATGCTCATATCGAGCCGGTGCAAATACCTTCACCCAATACCTCTACAAGATCATGCACATTCAACGCACATGGGAACATCACTAACTTCAGCTGACAGCACAATGGTAAGTCAAACACTTATTGAAAATGCTGACATATTTGCTTGGACTACCTCTGATATGTCAGGGGTAAGCCTGAATATTATTACACACCGTCTCTTAGTGTATAAAGAGGCACGACTGGTCTCCCAAAAGAAAAGAAAGATGGGCGAAGAAAAGCATAATGTCGCACGAAATGAAATAGACAAGCTTATAAAAGTTGGTTTCATCATAAAGGCACAATATACCACCTGGCTGACAAATGTGGTTATGGTGAAAAAGTCAAATGGTTAATGGAGGATGTGCACGAACTATACTAACCTCAACCAGTCCTTCTCGAAGGATTCTTACACATTGTCGAGTATCGATCGTTTAGTTGATGAGGCAGCCGCTCACCACATTTTGAGTGTCTTAGATGCATATTCTGGATAAAATCGGATCCAAAGGCATTCGAGAACAAGCAAGAAACTACCTTCATGACCGACTTTGATAACTTCTACTATGAAGTCATGTCATTCGGCCTGAAAAATGCCGGAGCAACCTACCAACGGCTAATGGATCAAATCTTCAAATGAATGCTCGGCCGAAACGTCGAGGTCTACGTTGACAATATAGTTGTGAAATCTAACTCGTGCACACAACAAATTCAAGATCTTAAGGAAATTTTCAAAGCCCTTAGAGATCATGGCATGCGATTGAATCCTGACATGTGTGCGTTTGAGGTTGAAGGGGGAAATTTGTAGGCTTCATGCTCACTCATCAAGGCATCGAAGCGAATCTAGAGAAATGCAGGGCAATCACCGAAATCCAAAGCCCTGAAAATAGAAAAGAAATTCAGAAACTGATCGGTCGATTAACGACCTTCTCTATATTTGTGCCTAAATCGGCAAAAAAAACAAAGCCTATCGTTCAACTATTGAAAAAAGCAACAAAGTTCAAGTGAACGCCCGAGTGTGAAGATATCTTCCTTCACCTCAAAACCCTTTTCGGTAGCACCTCCGGTTATACAAAAATCGGACACACAGTGGCCAATAACAGTATATTTATGGGTCTCCGACCAAGCCCAGCCTTCCAGGAAGATTACTCGAAGCATGACTCATGATACAGGGCTAGGTCAAGATCCAAATCTAGCTAATGCCTCAACACCTAGCTTTCCCAGAGGATTACCAGGAGTAGAGAACAAGCCTTGGGAGCTGAGCATCAACTAGTATCTTTATTTTTAATCTCAATAGAATAGGTTTCCTTTAGCATAATAGGGGGAGTGCTTATCACTTTAGCTTGAGCATAGCCTTTTAGGGTAGGATATTGACCTATCTTCTAGAAGAATAGGCTTTATGGTGCGACATTGACTTAGTCAATGTTTAAGGCCGCACCTTTCTTTTGTTTCCCATCCTACCCTTGCTTTTTGTTTTCCAAGGCACCATCTCCTATAAATAGGGTTTCATACTCCTTTTATTTTTCATGTTGAATTATATAGAAGAAGGAAAACTCTGCACAAATTGTGTGAGGCTTGTTACTCTAAGCATTAGGTCTTATCTTGAGTGAGTTGAGAGCTCTCAAGTGGCGGCCCTCTACACTCATCTTGGAGGAAACCACACTCCAAGTGGCGTGTCCACTCTCATTTCATCACCATAAGATTTCTTTCCTTCATCCTTTCTTCCATTTTCCATTACATTTTTATCTTTTATTGGTACTCTTGTGTTGCTTCATTTCCATTTCGGATTCCTTCCATATCACGTGCTTCGTTTCATGCCTTTTACATTTCGCACCATACATCATGTTCACTATATAATGTGTTTTCCTTTTGCCTTTGAAAGTGAACTTTCACACTTACTTAACCACTTGGTTAAGTTTGTGTCTAGTGGGAATCTTCCCTAGGTCTCACCATATACTTGTTAAAAATATCAATCATAAGTAAAGTGTGATGTGAGTTTATTAGGAGATGATTCATTATGTGACACTTTTGAGAATTAGGATCAAGATTCTCAAACAATTCAAGAACAAATAACCGAATTGAATCTAAGATACAAACATACTAAACTAAATGGAAAACCATGAAAAGGAAAATGAACCGATTGAAACACAATTAAGGACACATGAATCAGTTAGAAATATCAAACAAGAAAATCTACCGATTGAAATGAAGAACAACACAATACAAACCGATTAGAATCAAGAATTTACAACATTCAACCGATTAAAGATCAAGAACAATGAACAAGACATGTTTAGAGTTTGATATGGAATGGAAATGGAAGAAGAAGATGAAAGGTTGGAAAAACTTATGTGGTTGATGCAAGGGAAGATGAACACGCCACTTGGAAGGTGAATAGACTCCAAGATGAGTGAAGAATGTCGCCACTTAAGAGCTCCCAAAGACTCATAAGATAAGACTAGGAGAAGGAGAACAAGTCTCACAAAAACTCACTCAATTTGAGAAGAGTAACTTTACTTCAAAATTCAATATCAATGTGTCTTTAAAAGAGCCAAGCACCTCTATATATAGTGTAGAGGGTTGATCATACATCAAGGCAAAGGAGGCAAATGAAAAGGCATTTGAAATGTCGCCCTAAACACATGTGTCTCTTCTACTACTTCTCATAAGTCCTATTCGCTGGTCAGGTGACAACTGCAACTTGTTGAACGTTACCCAAAACATTACGTCAACTAAGCTCCCCTGGTCAATGAGAACCCTGTGTACTCTTTTTCCCACATTGACGACCGAGATCACCATTGGATCGTCTTCATGTGGGACTACGTCTCCTAAGTCGGCCCTGGTAAAGGAGAGGTCGGGCTCGTCCAGCTGGTCAGGCTCCCGCACCTCTACTGTCATCACCTCCCTGGTGTACTTCTTTCGTCTGAAAATCCTCCTGAGATGGTATTAATCTCGCCTTGGGCAGGCACCTCGTGCCTTTGGTTCGCTGGAGGAAGCTCCTCCTTCGACCCTTCCTGATTTCCCTCTAGATACTCTTTCAATAACTCATCCTTTATCAGGCCAGCTAACTGGTAGCCTAGGGCTATACAGTGTTCCACGTCATGCCCAAACGCTTTGTGGAACTCACACCAGACCTCCTTGCGTGGCCCCAAATTCCTGTCAGATTTCGGGGGGAACCTCAGCTTATCTGCCATACCCGGCATAACCAACAACTCCTTGTAAGTCATTATGAACTTGGGTAGGAAAGGCAGGTCGTCCTTCGTCTTCGACCTGGTTGGTTATTTCTCAGCGCATAAGGGGCTCGCGCGCGTGTCTTACCTCTTCTCGGTTAAGCTCGGCTTCCTTCTTTGGGCTAAGCCTACCCTGGGTATATGCTACCACGCTTCAGTGTTACAATCTCTTCTGCGGCGATGTGGGCCACAACTCGTCGTCGAATCTCCCCGAATGTCCTTGCACGATTTTTGATCACCGAGTCGCTGAATGGCCCTAACCTGATCCCCTGCCCAAAGGCATGGACCATTAAAGCCTCATCCTGAGTCTGGAGCTTTACTACGAACACCCCAAACCTGGTCAAGAAATCCTTCAAAGGTTCCCCCTGTCTCTGCTCCACACCGAAGAGGTCGAAAGAGACAGGCGGTTGAGCTTGGTTGAGGATGAATTGTTCCCTGAACAATTCAGAAAATTGATCGAAAGAGGTGATGTGGTCGTCTAGGAGGCCAACAAACCAGCGTAGCGTCAACGTGCCCATGAACATCTTGCAATGCATAGTATTTGTTCCTCCCAAGATCATCATCTGGGCATTAAATGTTGTGAGATGGGCCTCCAGGTCTTTTGTACCTATAAAAATAATCTTGGGCGTTATGAAACTAGCTAGTGTGACAGCGTCCAGAATCGCCTGTGAGAATGGCTTGGGGCGAGCCCTTGTTTGAATAGTTGGGCCTCGCTCCCCTATGGAGCGTTCGCCTAACTGCTGTAAGTCCTTACGCAATTCCTCGTTGGCTTTGGGTAACTCCTCATTACTCGCTCGTGACGCATCTAGCTCTACCATGAACTCATATTGCTTGAGCACTTTCTCGGCTCGAACCTCAGCCATGAGCCTCTCCTGGTCAGCCCTGGATGCCGCCACCGCCTCTTGGAGAGTAGTTACGGTCTTAAGCTGTTGTATGGCGTGGTTGTCACTCCTTTCAGATCCTAATGGACCTTGCCTCGTATTCCTCATCACGCCTAAAAGCTTGAGTACAACTGCGGGTGGGGCTTGGTTTTATCGCGCCCCACGGTGGGCGCCGAATGTTCTTGCCGGTTGACCTACTTGGGGGTTGACTCTGATGACAAGCTCTAGCTCCGTCTGTCTCTTATGGAATCTGTTCTCTTGCGTCTTTATGCATTGGAACGTTGTTCCATTGAAACAAAGGGGTCGTACCTTTTGATTGCACTCTGACAATCAAGTCAATACAGGGCTTATAAGAAACAAGAAGTAACAAGTTTCAGTCTTAGAAACAGCGTACCTTAACTTGGGATCTCAAGTCCCTTTTATAGTTTACCTTTTGTAACAACTTTCTATCACGAGAATATAATCTCAACTGAAAGCATACTCAACAGGAAACACACTCTGCTCAAGAGCACACCCTCACGGTATCACAACAGAACAAAATCTTTCCTTCATGGAGTGCATAAAATCATAATAGAATAACCACTAGGGTACCAACTCATGTACCAGCATTAGGGGTCCAATCTGTTTACGCAGCCACCCTCAGCGTGGCACTACGCTATCGTTTGAACACATGCAACCTAACATCTACGTGCCCTAGCACACATGTGCTTAGGTTTAAAAGGAAACGTTTACTTAAGCTAGACCCTCGGTGCACTAAGTACACCCCGAGGTCCAAAACTACCCCTCGCTAGCTGCCTGAGCCTTATGCACAAGGAGTTATACGAAAAAGGAACTAATACATACACATGGGGCCCAATCTTAAGCCCACCAACTTGGCCCAAGAGTTGAGCCGACCTGTATACGACAAATGCTAAGGTCTGACCTCCGAACACTAAGCTTTAAGCGCTCTGATCCAGTTCACCAACCATTCTAATTTTCCAGAAGAAGTTTAAACTTATTCATAGAAAACTTTGATAATCAAATTAAAGAAATTAAAGATATTGTGACATCTAAACTAACAAAGATCCATTAATAGAGCACACATACAAACTCACATACCTATCACACAAAAACAATAAGAAAAGGATAAATAAAAACTTAATCTAAATAAAATTTTAAATTTTTGTTCGATAAATAATGTTCCCATCTCTAATAGTTTGAGTATGACTCACTCAAATTTTGAGAATAATAAAAAATTATATTAAAAATTTAGAAAGAAAGTACAGAAAAACTATTTTATAAAAATAATAATTTTTATAAAATAAATTGAATAATTAATTTTCTCTATTTATAACTTTTTTAACTATACAAATTAATTTGATTTAAAAAACAAAAAAACATTTACATCAAAAGTAAAATTGACAATTTTTTTAAATGTAAATGAAAAATAATAAAAACACTATACTTTACTGTAGCAAAAAAATTACAAATTATAAAATTGGATGAGTCCTCATTAGTTAATAAATCTCTTTAATTTTGTAACCCATCACTAATGAAAGGGTTTGATTGTTGACCCGATACCATACCCATTTTCACTATTAACTCACTCAAAATGCCCGTATTAGAATTCCGGGTTTTTCAAAACCCGAACCAACTTACATTGCTTCCCTCTTTCCCCACCACACTAACCCCATTTCCTAAAACCTTTCACTCTCTCTTTCACTCTCTCACATTCTTCAACCATGGCGGCACTCAAGCTTCTTCTCTCCCAAGCTGGCCGCCATTCCTTCGCCAAACGCGCTTCTCTCTCACACTCTCCTTTCTCTTTCACCTCTCATCGATCCCTCTGCTCTTCCTCCCAATCAAACTCAAACCCTCCCGCCACACCCTCCCAACCCATCCCCATCCAACCAGTTTCCTACCCTATCAAGCCCAAATCCCCGCCGCCTGAACCCTCGTTGGAATCCTCACCACCACCACCTGCCGAGCCGCAATCCCTCCGCCCGCCATCGGACTCGCGGCGAGCGTGGACGCGCGAGGACATCCGATACGTGAAGGACGCGCCGTCGATTGAGGTGGTGTCGTACGCCCCGCGCGTGGCGCCTCTCCCCGATGACAAGGTGGTGGACGAGGGGGTGGAGATTGAGAGGAGGAAGATCGAGGCGGAGAATGAGCTGAGGATGAGAATGGTGAAGGCCAACGAAGAGGAGCGGATGAAGGTGCCGTTTCCGCTTCTGATTAAGCCCAAAAAAAATGAGAAGCCGCCTCCGCTTGAATTGGCAGAAGCCATTCGCCAAGTTAAGGTGAAAACAAAGCCATTAGTTCAAATTATAAATAGTTTCGAGAGACGGTATTAATTTCTCTGTTAAGTAGTCCTTGAAGTAATGAAATTATACAGGTAGTCACTAAAATATAGTTGAATATCGATTAGATTAGTTTCTTAATGTTCAGAGACTAGTTTGAAGAATTTGTGTAGTACTCGGGCAGTGCTTAACATGATTTATGAATAACATGGCTAAACTTTGGTCTTTTAACTGAGCCAAATTGCATTGTGTAATTTGAGTAGTTGACCTCACCTAGTGGAGTAAGATTGTGTTGTTGTATGTGGACTATGTTTTTTGCTGATAATTCCTTTCTAGCTTAATTTGCACACCTTATGTGTCTATTACGTAGAAGTTTTGTTGGAGCTTTGGGTAATGCCATAGTTGGATTGTTGGTTATTAGGAACAAGTTACTGTAGTAGAAATTACATGTGATACGAGGAGTCTTGGATCCTCCAGTGAGAGATTGATGCAAAAAAATTATATAAAAACTACTGGGGTATTTTAGGCTTGCATAGTTACCCCTATGAAATGTCTAAGCTGTTGCCTTTTGGTGAAATGAAAGAGCTTGTAAGTTGTTTCTCTTTCAAAATTTTATGTTAAATGCCTTTATTGAGTTGGGACTGTTAAAGTGACATATACACTAGTCCTGGTTGGTCATTTTTGCTGTCTGTAAGTGTGGCACCTTGTCATACAGTAATCTACGCTTAGATTAAACATTTTAG
>Ga0123342_1003494_pt1 | contig 25164 bp, 11 predicted proteins | sample Turbeawhitnodule_FD_89960 | JGI IMG/M metagenome (GOLD analysis project Ga0123342, IMG submission 89960) | Root nodule microbial communities of legume samples collected from Mexico - Turtle bean Mexico white nodule | ecosystem: Host-associated > Plants > Roots > Nodule | place: Mexico: Nepantla... | reverse complement strand
ATTTTGCATTTAGGATAGACACTTCAATATTACTTGTGTATCCACTATTAATTAATACTAATTGACTTTGTTTTTTTTGTAATTATGTCATGTATTTTTTACTTGAAATTAACATGATTACATAATCAATAATAATAAAAATAAATAGTAATTTATGTTTATAGATTCAACTTTTATGTGGTTGTAGGGTTTAATTTTTTATTTTCTTCATTCTTAAAAAAAATAATTTTAAACTAAACATTTTAATTTATTTTATTTTATTTTATAAAAACTCTTTTATTTATTCATTAATTATATTTCTAACTATTTTAAACATTAAAAATATTTATTTTTTAATGCATTTAAAATTAAAATTATCAAAAGATAAATAAATTATTATTTATTTATTTATTTTTTAAATGGTGCTAGACAGGAAAATAAAAAATAAAAGAGTGCTAGATAGGGAAATAAAAACAAAAGGGTGCTAGATAGGTAAATAAAAACAAAATGATACTAGTTAGGGAAATAAAAGTCTAAATAATGATAGATAGGAAATTTATCCAAGAAAATCACGTTAATTCATTTAATCTTTAAATTTGGGTTTTGTTAATTTAGTTTATTTCATAAAAGCATTTAATTTGATGAATTAGGCCTGATATATGACAAATGGGATATTGGATTTTATGATACAGGTGCGTTTAGCATACCTAGAGCTTCAAAATAATTTTCGCTGCAAGATCTTTATATAACTTTTTTTATTTTAATGAAAAGTTTTGTAAGATCTATGTTTTAATTAAATTTTTATTTAATTGTTGGGCAAAAGAAATAGTTATAAATTAGAAAAAAACATTTTTCTATTTGTATTACTAAGGATTTTATTTAAAATTTAGGATTTTAAACTTTATCTGATCTTAACATGTTTGAATGAGAATGTTTAATAAAATACAAATTTTAAATATAATTCCTACGATAAGAAATATCTAAAAAATAAGAATTGTTGAGGTAATAAGAAATAATTCATATTTTTTTCGTTGGTAGTTGAATATTGGGAAATTACTGACTAATACGAACACAAGCACGTGGATAAGCATCTGGATGTGGAACATATTTTCAGGACACTTTTCATAATGTTTATTGCACATAATCATAGACTAATTTGATTTGCATGGTTTACTCTTTCATGGAATAGGTTATAATTTACCTATTGGCTTATTGTTACTTTAAAAACCCTAATGTGATAAATAAAATAAGTATATTTATTTATTTATTTTTATCTTAATTATACATTGATTTTATTCCTTTGTAGTTACATACTAATCCTATTTATTTATTTATTTATTTATTTATTTCACTATTATTAAGTATCTATTAAGTAATTAATATTATTGTTACTCAATTATTCTATAAGTAAATACGTTTTTTTGAAATATTAAATTATTAAATAATATAATTTATTTTTTAAAAAAAGAAATTCTAAAAAAAAGCATAACAAGTGTTTGAAAATTACAAATTTCAAACAACTTTTAAAAACTGCAATCCAATTGATCTACCGAACAAAAGTAGATTGAATTGAATTGTTTTTAATGAAAAAAAATATAGAAACTCAATTCAATTCCACTTAATATTTTTTTTATTAAATTTCATTATGAGTTTATTTAACCTCACTCATCTTAATTAATAGATATTAGTATCCATCGTTTATAATCTTTGTTGAGTTAATATAAACATAAAGAGAATCATCCCTATTTGTACAAGTGATTCTCTTGAATCAATTGTTTAAATTTGTTCATAATATATTGTATGTAATGGATACAAATTATTTTTTAAGACTTTTGGCGGAACTTTCTATCAAAACATTACTTTACTTAGATATTCTATACATTGTTACTTGCTATTCTATAAAGACTACAATTACCTCTCAAAGGGAGTTTTTCAGAAGATATCTGTGAAATGAGCATGTTAAATATATTTATACAAACTGAGTTTTCTTAAACAATCAACACAAAAAATAGATTTCTACAATTATACATTAGAATTTGGATGCTAAAGGTAACCATTTATAACAAAAGAGGAAAGTTGAAATTTTATAAAGTATTGATAAACATAAACCTCAGTTTTGGAGTAATGTTAAAATAATACTTGTCATAACCCTATACTCAGCACCACTTAAAATAGGTGATACTCTTAAATCACAGCTGAATCCATTTCTTAACATCCTACAAAAATCTCAATCAACACTTCAATAAAAAGGCTTGAGTGGTATTTTTTTCCTCACATCTACTAACCTGACTAATTTTACATTGGAGATCTTTTTCTGTGTAAGATATTATTAAAGAAATAATGATTATCAAATTATATGCAATTATACGTAATTATACGTAATTAATTTGATAACGATAGAATCCCATGATTATTGGATCGTCACATACTTAACTTGTAATTTGGAGGGAAAATCTCCATACACTTGTATATTTTTTATACATGGAGTGATGTAAATACACACAAGAGAATAAGGCATTACCATTTTTCTTACCATCTCTTTATATACCATTTTCTTTTCTTACCATATTCTTATATATTATTTTCTTATATATTAAAAAAGGAACAAGAGACAATAAACTGAAAAGGAAAAGAGACAAAAAATAATGTAAAATGCTCAGTCATGTAGTACAAATTGTGTATCATATAATTGTATAATCATATGTGTTTTCATTATCCTTCTTGTGTTGTAGATTTGGTTAATAAATTTTATTTGGAACTGTCCGGCCTATAGGTCGGAAACGACCAACAGTATAGGTGACCACCCGACTTTTGAGCCAGACCGTTACTCTCCATTTAATGATCGAGACAGCCTAACCAATGAGCTTTAAATGGCGAGTGACTATTTATACATACAATGAATAGTTAAATGACCAACCCAAATGACTCGTAACCGTCCACTCAAAGAATATCACCGAATTAACCTATAACTATCCACTCTTGAGTAAGTACATCTCATCTTATCTCATACCTTTTAACTCTCATACCAGAACTTGTGTTCGTTGTGATCCTACTGACTGAAGCAATTGTTATCGTGGTGCTACTACTGACTTAAGCATTGGAAAGTCATTTTTAGGTGGACCTCCCATTTTGCTTTGGAGACCAACTGAAGGTCGACACCTAAGAACAATCCAGTCGTCACTGAGTTACACTCCCGAACTCATTTCCAGTAAAAACAGGAACTAATCTTTTTATATAAGAATTGAAATACGTCTTAATTATTTATCTTAATTTTATTTATTCTTTGTAAAAAAAAAACATGTAGATTGTTATTTGTTAATGATTTAATAGACGTTCACGTTTAATCTTGTTGATAACACGTGCATGTTATAGTGGTAATTAGAATAAGAATAAGTATGTGATTGCGTGTGGGATGTTGCACTCTCCTTGTTCTTTTACATGCATGCACAACTTTATTAAATATTGTAATTAGTTAATTAGTTTAAGGCATTATGATGGTACATTAAGAATAAAGCAGAAGGCAAAAACTCCTTTAAATGTGATATGAAGAAAAAAGTAAAATATAGAGGAAATGACTTTAAACGGAATCTACCCAGCTGGAAACTATTAGTCAAATAAGTTTGGCAAACATTATTAAAGTAGATAAGAACTGAACTTCCATACCACCGTTTTGGATCTTTCCCATAACTTCTTAAAGAATTCACTCATGAGACAATTTTTAAATCTTATAGATTCCTTATCAGAACAGTACCAACTTCTGAACTATTATTATTTTTGTTCATGACAAGCTATTGTCATCATGCTGTGGAAATCTGACTAAGTACATGGAATTGTTAGGTCATGGGCTAGTGCTATTGACCTTCAAATAGCAAAGTTTGTGGATGTTAAATAAGTTGTTGTGTAAGAAATAGATGAACTAAAATCAATTCAAAAATACTTGTCTCCACCAAACATTCAATTATCCAAATGGATTGAGCTTAATTGTTGACAAGTAAAAACATATACATTTATTTGTCTCATCTCCTTTTTAACATCACACATATTGTAGACACATCCTTTTAATCAATTATCCAAACTTCTAATAGAGTTTTTCAGAAGAAAAAAAAACTAATATATAACCGCTCATCTCTATTGAAACAACATTATTCGAGTCAATCATCGCATTTTAGGTATCGTTCGTTCTGGAATTTGAAACTTTGTCATAATTTTGTCCTTAGAAGATATATAAGAAAATTAAAGTAAATTTTTTTATATAAACTATCATTAATCTTGACTCTTTAACAATGTAAGATTATATTAAACGTACAAACCAACAAAAACGAGTATATCATATCATGGTTTGTCTGTGTTGAAAAAAAAAACTATTATCAAAATATCTATTTGTAAACAATTTTTATATTACAATGACTTTTTTTTTAGTTGAAAGTGGTTTTTAACTTCTCTGAGATTAAATATTTTTGAAGATTTTTTTTAAATTAAAAAAAACTCTTAATAATAAATCATATAAAAAAGAAAACATTTAGAATGTGATGTAACAACGACAAAAAAAGAAAATATGAATGAATGCAACAATAAAAGAAGACTAAGGTAAGATTCAATGTGCTAACTAATAAAAAAAAATATAAACATAAATTAGATGGGAGGGAGACTAAGAAAAAAGTCTATAAAATCCTATGAAATTTAGAGAATAATTTTGTTTTTCACAAAAATCATACACATATAAAAAAATCCCTTTCTTCTAGGGGATATGTTTTTTTTTATAAAGAAACAACTTCAAATGACTTCTAAAGAAAAGGAATTTTTTTTCTACTTATATTTGTTTAAGTAAGTTTACTTTTAAGATATTAAAAATCACAATAAGTGATTATGTAATTGAAAAAAATCACTTTTTCTTTCTGAAAATATTAAACAAAGACACTAGTCTAGTAGCAAGGCTGCTTCCGGGATTGCCTATATATAATTAGCACAAATTTAATAATACAATTAAAACCAAATTTATTGATTACCATGAACTGCATGAACATGTTTTAAAATTGTTTTAAATTAATCAATAATCTCGAAATTCGAATAAGATTAGTTTTATCACATAAGCTAAGTGTGGTGTAAAAAAAGTTTGATATTAATTAATACAATATGGTGTTCAGTAACTAAGGAGAAAAAAAAATGATGAGCTACTCTGTCATTAGTTATTATTACAGCTATATTAGCTTGGTTTTGGATCTTGTCTGCAAATAACGTGCTGACCAGGAGACATCTCACGTATCTGAAAGAAGTTGACCTTGTAAAATACACCAATGCATTGAATCTACCTCATTTCAGACCAAACAACATATCACTCCTAACTACAAATCTTCCCTCACAACACATCAACACTAACCACCATCTTCCATTTTTTTCTAAACACCAAATTCTTATGTAATCACGGCGGTTGGAGATCCCACATCGGCTAGAGATGAAAATATCATTCCATGAGTCAGTTTTATAGGATTGAGTTAGACTTAAAGTTCACTTCATAATATGGTATCATAGCCATTTCGAGCCTATCATAGCGAGTGTTTGTTGAACTTATCAGACCACTGTTATCAGGGTTATCGGACCACCGATAATATGTTATCCCACACACGAGATAAAAGTGGATGCAAACCTCACCCTATGAACTGATTTAATGGGATTGAGTTAGGCTTAAACTGCATTTCATAATACTCACAACACTCACTCATATTTAAAAAACCCTCAAAACTATTCAAACCGTTAGCATTGAAGATCTACTGTGATACTATAAGTGCATTTACTGACTTTGAGTATTAAGAAGGAAGAGAAAAAACACATTTCCCAGTCCATACTAGAACAATATTATTAGTTAATTCTCAATCATTCTGAATGTTACTCTCATATTACTCTGGGATTTCCCCGTTCTGCTTCTAAATGGGCATTTTTCATTGCTGACAAATTTGACTGTCCAAAAACATGCTTGCTACATAGATTGTAAAAGCAGGTGCATGGCCAGTGCTAGTGCGCAAATCAAAGTAATTTTGCAATGTTTATTTATTTGTAGGAGATCTCGCAGTGTACTTCACCGACTAGAGACAAGTTAAATTATAATATATAGACAGAATGAAAACATAGTCTTACAAATTTTACGAGGTTAAAGTTAAATAAAAACTTATTTGAAGGATTCACCGTATCAGAACTCATTTGCACCTGAATAAGGATGTGCATTATATGGACCAAGACTAGGCTTATAACGCTGACAAAAGTGATTAAGGTTAAGGTACCCTTAATTTGAAGCATTCAAGTTTGCCACCTTAAGAAAATAATAGCATCTATTGTTTAGCAATTTCAACAAGTATAGTTAATTCAAGAGCAAAATGGTTATTCAATCAAGCCCTATATTATAGATGACATTTCAAAAATCAAGATAATTACTATTCCAACAGCTAAGAGTTCCAGCGTCTATTTTTTCTTTCTTTAAACCATAGAAGCATGTGCTATTCGCGTTGCTTTTGGACTAAATATAGGTCAACTCTTGCTCAAATAGACCATGATCCACTTGACAAAATCATACACAAAGTGAAAAATACAACATAGAAGTGGGTCTGTTTCGTTTGCAGATCAGACATGATTTGTTCTGAGTGTTATTTCCAAATTCCAATTGCAGCAAAACATCTCTGCCTCCTATCACACTACCTACAAAACTATCCACCAGCAGCCAAAATCTGTTGCTCCATCTACAATCACACAAGTCGAAAGATAAAACTATACATTTTAACTCTTCTCGGGATTTTATAGAAAGCACTAGACTAGAATCTCATGCCCTTACCTTGAACAGAGCTTCAAGCCTGCTTTTCACCAAGTAGTACTCTTGTGTCACTTGTTGCAAGTTTTTAAGACACCTGAAACCAAGATTTTATTTCGCATTAGCATATGAAGATTATTCTTTTACCACAGAAAAAAGTATATCAAACCACACACAAACACCCCACATAAGTGAAGTGTATTTTGATATGGAATTGTGAAGAACCTTACCCTTCAACGTTTTGCTCCTCGCAAGAGTTTCGGAAGGAAATGCAGACTCTGTGAACTCTATGTGCTCCAATGCTGCATTTCCAATAACTTCATCAAATTTAAGATACTTTTATAAACACCAAGCAGTGAGGTACGACAAATGGAAGTGTATCATCCAGAATATAGGCTCTAACAAAGATGAGGGCCATGCCACTATGCTACATGTTCTTGGCAAAAATAATTCAACAGGGACTAAGAATGTAGTATTTCTAGTGACAGCAGGTGGATACAATACAACTTCCACCAACTTAAGAAATCAAGGCCAACATTACCAACATAGTTTGTTTTGAGAAAAAGTTCCCTGTGAACAAAATTACCTGGAGCTGCTACCCTTCAACTGGTGAACAAGAGCATCCAACTTTTTAAAATCAGTGCTGGGCTGGCCTCTGTTTGAGACGAATGAATCAACATTATTGAAGTGTGGAGTTGGGAAAGAGGTTCCCAAAGAGACATGATTACTTGGTCTAAAGATGTACAACAAAACAGGAAATTGCAGTGCCCTTACAGTGTTTTTGTGAAAAAAGAGAGTGACCACTTCAACCACAAAATCTGGGTTACTTTCATCTTGAAGTTGCTGAAGCTGGTTAAATTGTTCATCTAGAAAACCCTTTTTGAAGAAAAACAAAGACAGCACCACAGTGAGAAATAACAAGGAAAAACAGAAAGCAGATAACCCAATAAACATAGCTCATGAACCTTCCTTTTCTAGCTATATTTCCACTGTAATGTTAAGTGGCAATTGCATAGCATAGTTACTTACCTCATGAAATAGGGAAGCAGTGTAATCAACAAGTTGCTTCTGCAGCTGAACTAGACCGTCCATAGTTAGTCTCAAGTTCTAACCACTAACTCAATATTTTAGGTACTCATTTCTTCTGCTGCTGCCAAGTTTTTATATATAGTGTGGTTTTTATTTTATACTTGAGATGAGACAACTATCATTTGTGTTTCATATAATAATGTATATATTTTTAATGTGGTAACAGTTTTCAAAGGCAGTGACTTATAGTGTTCCTGTTCATTGCTTCCCCATGAACCTATCATTTATGGCCACCTTCACCTCAAATAGTTTAAATTAAAAGGATCAATAGATATAATCTAAAACTAACGCCACGTACCATTCATGTTTCTTTCTTTTTCATTTGGTAATTATTGCCTCCCTCTTTTTATTTTTTTAGTACATTGCTAGATATTACCTCCATCTTTATCTCTTCTTGCTGCATTATTTTCTTAAAAGCAATCTTATCATTTTCAATTCCACCCTCAACCCCAGTTGCTGACTTCCCTATATTGGGATCAAAGTCAAGACCCTAAGTTTCTCACTTCACTGTAAATTCTTGCTAAACTAAGCTTAACTTGCTAGTTTTTTAACTACAAAGCAATAAAACGAACCTAACCTAACCTAACTTCCTGATCATTATATACCCAAAGAGATAACATTTAATAAACTACTAAAAATCGACCCAACACAGCACAAAAGTTTTATTTTATGTTCGGCATATCATAAAAAGAAAAAAATTAGCCTGATATATATACAAGAAAAAACAACGTTTTTACTCTATTCAGCTTACATAGCAGCAGAGTGGTGTTATAAAAAGTAATTCTTTGATATAATTTTTCCAAGAAATTGCTAATTATATAATTATTGCGTGTTTTAAACTCTTAACAAGGTTAAATATGTTTTTTTGTCCTTCACTTTCATTCAAAATTGATTTTCTTTCCTAGTTTAAACTTTAGACTTCCTAGATATCAGTTATGATATTAAAATAATAATTGAGAAGAACTCATTCTAATAATTTTTCTATTAGTATAGTCTCACATAGTTTAGGAGTCGAGGTCAAGGGCAATTTAACACATTTCCCCCTTAACTCATCCATGCGCATTTTAAGGACAAAACCGTCACAACACCGACTTTCAAAGCGGACAATACCTCGTAAACTCTTTTCCTTAGTCCTTGACTAGAGGGTTTGTTCTGATATCGCCAATATAATCTCACATTGCTTGAAAATCGAGATAAAAAACAGTTTAAATACATTTTCTTCCTTCCTTAACCATCGAGACATGTCTAAAATTTAGACTACGAATGAAAATCAATTTATAACACAAAATAGATGAAAAAACATATTTAACTCTTTTTAAAAATTCAAAGAATCGAATGAAGAGTAGGTGAAGTAAGGGTTTATTTTTTCTTTCTTGGCAACACAAGCTTGCTTCAGAGCTCGCTGTCATGAAGAGAGTGGAAGAGAAAGTTTGCAGAGGGCATCCAAAGATATTTTTGATGAACTTTATCTTTTCCAAATGAAAAATGAAATGGTGTAGGTAACATATATATAATTAAAAATTGAACTTACGTGTTAATTTGAGATGAATTTGGTGTGATATAGGATTAGACTATAGTAGTTATTTCATAGCATATCTATTGTTATCCCTTCTAAGATTGTGAAGTATGGTAATAAGTGTGTGTAAACTTTTCCATTATGATATATCTAAAGTTGCTGATGCTGCTGCTCTCGCATTTGTTGTACTTTCTCTTGCTGTCGATGTTTCATTGGTGATGCTTCTCATGAACAACTGCTATTAATTATTTCCAAAAGCGACAATTTACCATAGAATATGGCATCTATGACCCACACTTCTCATTTTTCTATTTGTTATCAAGTATCAAAATGTTGCTCTCTTTAGTTTTTTAGTCATGACAGCTATATACAATTACAGTTTTTCATTTTTTCTTATATTTTACGTAAGGACCCACATACAAAAAAGTATCCTTTTATTTTATTTTTATGGAAGAGGTTTAAAAGTTGAATAGATTTTATTCAAAGAGATGAGATTTGATCAGTTTGAGTGAAACAGTTTTAATAAAAGATATATTTTGACTTGGATTATTTTGTTTGGGGGAATAATCATAGATATGACTCAAAGAGGTGATGATTTCATCTCCATCTATGGTATATGACAGTGCAAAAATTTTAAAGTGATATTTGCGAAAATTCTAACGCTTAATTCACCCAATGAAAAAAAAGAAAGAGAATAGTGAAGAATAATATTCATGTAGCACCCCCATAGACTATATGCTTAAATAAATATGTGTTTTGTTTGAAAAAGTTAATTAATAACTTGATTTACATAATAACAGCTTACCATCACATATCACATGATAATATGTTTGTCTTATTTGTACGAGTTAATTTCAACCAGAACATTTAACTCATTTATTTCCTTTAAAATATGATACTATATTAAATATTTATTAAAATAACATATTGTGTTAAATAATTATTTAAATAGTACCATTTAGTGTAATAATTCAGAATTCGATTTTATTCTTAACTTGATAAGAGTAAATGTACATTTGATCTTGTATATACTTATTGTTTGTGAAAGTTGAATGTATAAAACAATTTCAAACTTGTAAAAATATGAGAAAGTTAACGAGTGTATTAAGGAAAAGAAATTGACACATTACGTTCACTGAATAAGTTATGTGGTGGGTCGTGTATGTATGTAACCAAACACACAGTGAATAGGGTACCCCAATCACCTTTTTCTATTTTTGGTGTAAAGAGTATACCAATAGATACACATAAACTAATAAGATACAAACATTAGTTTATGATAATGTTTGGTCGAGGAAGGAATGGAAGGTGAAATAAAGAAATAGATTTAATTTGGTAAGTATGGTAGGAACGAAATATGAAAGATGAAATCCAAAAATAGGTGAGTCCCATCAATATTTTCTCACACTATTTTTTTTTTTTATATATATATATATATATATGAGTTTTTTTAGCAAGTGAATACATCTCTCTTGACGAACACGAGAAATAATTGAATATGAAAGTGAAATGATTTTAGCATGGTCAAAATAAATGTATTTTTATTTTAAATGTAAAAAATAGATAAAAATTTACAAATTTTAGAAAGGAGTGACAAATTGGATCATATCTTAGTATAGTCATTGACAATTATTTAAGTGAGACGAATTAACTTTTTCAACTCAATTAACATAATTCACCAACCCGTCGGAACACTGGTAGGATAAACACTGGTAGGATAGATCGGACAAGCCTATTCCTACCCTTTTTTAATTTTTAGTACTTTTAAATATAAATGTCATGCTTTGTAAATAAAATTGGTGATTATCAATATTACATAAAAAAAAAACTTTATTTACATTAATTTTTTATTCATCATTTTATTAATAAATAAAATATTATTAATATTTACTTTATTTTATTCAACATTCTTTGAAAACTTAAAGAATCTAAAATGATATATTTATTTAGCAAGCCCTCCACTCAACGTTGTCTAATAACAATCTTGCACCATTTTGAAGGGCTATGGTCATTCAAAAAATGGTTGATTTGCATGGGATCCTTAATTGACGAGTTATTCATCAATATTAATAACCACAACTGGTTAACTTTCATTTTATTTTATAAAAATCAATCTTCGATATTGCCAATCCTTTTGTGGTGGGCCTTGGAGATGACACAATAACATAATTTTCTTACTAGATCAGTTAAACATATTGAAATTGTATTCAACAAACCATCTCAATATTGCACTGTTTAGGCTCTCGAAGGCTTATCCATGAACATGATCACAAGTCAAACTTGCAAATAATATTTAAACATATTTGATCAGCCATGCGTTAAATTTCGAGGAAAAAATAGTTTAAATTTAAGAAGATGATGAAAAGACATGTAAGATGCAGATGAAGTAAAGATAAAAGATAGTTCTTATTGAGAAAAAAAAAAAATGGAAAACAATGGAAGAACGACAGCTAAGTCCAAGGATAAAAACAATGTTTGAACACAAGTTTGAATGTATGGCGTGGTCCTAAAAGATAAGGAGGGTAGTGACCCATGAAACAGAAATCTGTGCAGTGATGAGTGTTGCAGTGAGTAGTAGGAAGAACAGAAAGGTTGAGGAGCAAATGGGGGGCCACAAAACAAAGCAATCAGAAGGCAGCATGCAGCTTCTTCACAATGAAATAGTGGAACGTGGGTTTGGTTTCACATCACAAACTGTGTATATGTTATAGTGAATAATTGGAGCTACGAAACTGATATGTGAAGGGACCACCCTCACCATCTCTCAGTTTTCGTATGCAGTATTATTTGCTACATAAATGCACTTAGGAGTTTTAGGTATCCATTAAATAAATGCTTAAAAAGTATAATTGTAATATACTAAACCAGCATAAACTTCATCTTTTATACTGATTTTATAGGATTGGTTGAGTTAAGTTTAAAGTTTTTTTTTTCCTAGAACATGGCATGAGTTATTGGTATTGACAGTGTTTTACCTTTTTTTACTTTTGAGGTTTTGGTTTTGAAGCAAATGCAAGATGTTTTGGTTGATCTTAGAATAGAGTTTGAATAATTTTGTTGACAAACCATTTGATGTAGAAATATATGTGTGGCTGGGATGCTGGATTCTTCACTTCTTCGGTCTCTCGAAGGCTTATCCATTCATATTCATACCAACACCTCACACGTTGCTACACCAATTAGCCATGCATTGCATCAAGTTGTTACCAATCTTTATAGAAAATTATAATGGTGTTTATCAAAATGAAAAACAGTAATAAACACAAAAGTTACATTTTTTTAGTCATTTCGTGAAAACAGAAACGTATTATTGAACAGTATTTTCTTAGAAAATGTTATGGTTCTAGAGTGAGATTCTTCGAGAGAAAATGTTATGGTTTGCAAGAGAAAGGTATATGGTAGGTGGTGCGTTTGAAAATAAAATTGGAGGGGTTTATTGCACATTATTTAAGGGTTCTAGTGAGTTAAGTTTGGTGAATCATGGATTACTCTCTTTAGCAAGGCAAAAAGGTTAGGATACAAGTTATAATTCAAAGTCCCGTGGAATTACAAAATGGACACTTGCGGAAGCAATAAGAAAATAATAGAAAATAGAACAAATAAAATAATGACATCGAGAATTTTTAATGTGGAAAAATTTCCTCAACTTAGAAATATAAACCCACGGGACTTAGTCTAAAAAATGTTTCTACTATTAAAGTAGAATTACAATATTTGTTTATCTCACTATGTGAGGATAATACTCAATCTCACCCAGATGAAATTCAACATCTCTCTAACCTTTCACTAAGATTTCTAATAGATATCAACTTTCTCTTTTACTCTCTATGTTGCTCTTCTCACTTGCTTGTTTTTCTCTTTCTCACAAGTTCACTCCTTTATACAGAGAATGAGAGGAAGACTTATCACATAAAGAGATAATGGATAATTAAAGCTCATCACATTTTTAAGAGAGAGTTATAATTCAAAGACTTTTGGAATAACCATCATTGAATATATTCAATGGATCAATTATCAAGATTCATTGGTCATGATCCCCATTAGAATAAGGAGGGATTCATGACAATTTCTTGGAACAATTTCAAATAAATGAGGGTGAGGTGTTTGGTAGAGAGGTTCTTTCTAGATTTTAGTGATTCAGGGCAAACTTTAGGTGGTGGTTAGAAAAAAATAAATAGAAGCTTACTATAAGAAAAATTGTATGAAAGATAGTAAGAAGAAATTTTTTATTTGTATATTTACATCACTTCATTTATAGGAAGTATATATCAGTGTATGGAGACTTTCTCTCTCCAAATTACAATCTAATTAGGTAGATCCACCAATCATGAGATTCTATCATTATTAAATTAATTGTATATAATTGGATACAATATCAATATCAATATCGTACAATATTACATACAATAATTATGTATAATTTGATAATTATTATTTCTTAATACTTACTAAGAAGACATGATACAAGAAATATAATTAAAAAATAAGAAATGATAGAACAAGATATCAAAGGTAGATGAAAAAGAGATAATAAATACCTTATCAAATGTAGACAATCTTAAATTTGATTATGTCACTTATTGGATCTCTTTACACACTTCTTCAATACTTTAAGAAAGGAGAGATCCAACACTCATGAGAGTTCCACTAAGAAAATAACACTTTTACATATAACAAAAAATACAAAAAGGTTCTTGATACACTCAATTTGATTATTAAGGGTGGATTTTACAAGTTCAAGCGACCTCTTATTCATAAGGTTTTGGTCATATTTACAAATGTGGCACTCACTTAAAATGTTATTTTTCTTATTAGAAAATAATAAATTAATTCAAAGGAGATATTTTAGAAATGTCCCAATCCATATACAAATGACTCCAACCTCTCCATCTCTCTATCTATCTAATACTCACATAATCTCTATACACACCCAAAACATAAAAAAAAAAAAACACATTGCTCCCTACACAATAATTCAGCTTTCCAAAAACTTCGCAATAATGCAATGTGCAGCACCTAAAAACAGAAATAGTTATTGAACGCAATGCTCCTTGACCCTTGTATCATCAACACCAATGCTCCCTGATTGCTGCATAATTATGCAGCAACTACATAAGCACCTTTCACGCTTGTTTCTGCATCTTCTACATTAAATCAACCTTATTCCTGCTGCCAAATATGCTGTCATGAATCCCCTTCCAACGAGCAGCACCTAAAAATAAGAATAGTAATTTAACGCCAATGCTCCTTTACCCTTGTTGACCCTTGTAACATCAACTGCAATGCTCCCTGATTGCTGCATAATTATGCAGAACTATGCAGCTTCTACATAGGCACCTTACACACTTGGTTCTGCATCGTCTACCAAATATACCTCCTTATTTTTATTTTATCATAAAATAAGTTATTCTGTAAATTACTAGTCTATATAGTCTCTTTTTAAGCTATTTGTTTCATTTCTTCTAATTGTTTTATGTTATTATTTACTTTGTCTTGTCTTCTTGAGATATCTCGTTGAAGTTCTTCTTTAACTGAAAACTTTTTTTTTAATTCTACATCAAAACCCTATTTCATTCTTCAATTATTCTTCCTATCCTCCAAAGAACCAAATTTTCTTCTCAGTTTACCATGTCACCATTTTTGTAAGCTAACTACTAGGAGGGTGTGAAACTTTGCCATGAAGTGTCTGGCTGTAGTCCTTAGTTAGACTCAGGAGGATATATCAAATCTGAGAAAGATTTGTATCTATAACTTAACCAAGAATGGCAAGAACTAAAAGTAAAATAAAAAAAATAGAATGGACAAGATGAGAAAAATGGAAGAACACGTAACCTTTGAATGGCCACAGGATAAGTATGAGATTTCTCTCACTTGAAAAATCCCTTTAATATAAGAATATTTGCTAAAAGTACCAAACGTTTAGTACACTTGAAAGAAAAACTAATAGATTTATAATTTTCATTTACTTTAAAGTGTGTAAAGTAGTATATAAGATATGACCCTTTATTTATAGGTGAAAAAATAATTCAAGAAACATCTAAGGAAAACAAAATAAAATCAAAGTAACGTGTTCTTTCTCTTAACATAACGGCTTCATGTTAAGGATGAACAATATTCTAACTTTCTCATTAACAAAGTGATTAGATTCGTAAACTTAAATAACCACTTAATATATAATACAATTAACTCTTTTTATATTTTTTAATTTATGTCATCTCCTTGTTCTTACTTTATTTATAATAAGTGTGTGAAATATTTAAATATTAAATGAAGATAAAGATACTGTTAAAAAATAATAACTAATATTTTTAAAGAACAACAAAGATAACATTTTTAAAATAGTAATTAAATAGCGTCTATAATTTTTTATAAATAAAATACTTTTTGATGAAAATTACACGTGATAAAGAAAAGACCAAATATTATATCATGTACATCACCACTGTGTTTGCGTGTTGATTCAAAATTTCGATATCTATTAAAAAAATTCATGCACTAATCAAGGGTTTATTTTTTTATTGGGTTAATTACTATCCTTGATTACATTGCTTCCCCAGCAAAAATAATATTAATGACATTCTTTTATGAATTATACTCTTGATCTTTTTATCTAACATTTATTATATATACACTCATCGTTATGTAAAAAATAAGTTCTATAATTAATTAAAATTCAACGCATTTATGAAATTTTAGAACATTTCTCGCGTATTCAGTGCATTTAAGAATTATTTTGGGTTATAACCACTCTTCTGGTTAAGAAATAACACTACTTTTGTCCTAAACTTATGTTTTCCTCTGAAAATTATTCGTAACAATTCTAGCAACTGTTTATCGAACTTGGGGAAATTATTGATAAGGATACTTTTGTGAAAAAATAACTGATCCAGAAGATAATTAAGATTGTGTTAATTATAAAAAGATCCAACAAAACTTCTATTGGGCTTATACGAATAATAGGATACGAAAAGTAGTTCTAATATACTTATATGTCTGGTCTCATGTTCTATTAAGGAGAGAAGAATATAAACAGGATATTGAGGTATGTTGAAGTTGATACTCTTCAAGATCAAGAAACTATTTTGCAATGGACAAAATGAATCTCTTAAATTAAGCAAAGACTGACGAGAAATATAAATAACCCAGCATGAATGAAACATAAGAGAGCAGGGTAAAGCAATGAACTGTGAATAAAAAAAAATATAATACACACGTACAGAACCCACCCTGAACCCACACAAATAATTTGTAGTTTTGAATTTCAATATACATCATTTACATGAAATTAGAAGGTGAGAAGAATAATTGAACTGGGAAGGAATATTGAAAGGGAAGAACAACAAATTCCTTGAATTAATGGTCAGTAGCATTTAGCTTGTTGCAAGGAAATCACCTGCATTGGTCAATTAATTTCTCCTTTACAGTACCAATTTACAGCAGTTCAGAGGGAGGCAAACATAAAATTAGTAATCGTCAACCTGCAACACAAGCATTCTGTAGTTTTAAGAAAAATAAAAACCAAACCGACAAGAAGAATGAAAACATTTTCAATATCTTGTGTTCTTTTTATGCACATCATCAAGTGCCACACACACTACGTGCACAAACAGAGCTACTATGGATAAGCTGAATATCATTGAAATAAAAAAGGAACCTGCTTCAGATTCATACCTTCTTCAGAGAAGTCAAATACATCACCAAGCATGTCATCAGTATCACCATCTTCATCAGATTTTTCCCTGCCACATGGACTGCTACAATCCACTTCAGTTATAACTTCTGTTGATTCATGACAGTCAACTGATGCTTTACAATAACCTTCTTGAAAAAATTGCTCAAAGTCTGGTGAGTCACGTATTGACTCCTCACAAATAACATTCATATTCAAATCACAGCCACTAGAACTTGAATTGAAACTGTCACTGGCTTTATCATGATTTGATGATTTAACTTTTGCAGTTATAGCATCCGCAAAACCTGAGGCACCTGTTGAAACATAATTTGTGTCAACAGTTGACTTTTGTGGCTTAAAAGAGGTAGAGAGATGATGCCAACACAACCACCTCTCTGTTCTTGAAATTAATCTTACTAATAGACAAGTTATTAGAAGAAAAAAATCTTGAGAAGTCTGAGATAATTACATAGTTCACTAAAAAATATAACCCGGAAGATTTCACATTGTATTGCTTATCTTACCAACGAATGTCTTTTCAGCTAGACCAGGTACCGTCAATTTTGAATTGAAAATTACAGCTTCTTCTGACAACTTCTCCTCGGCTCCATGTGAATCAGACGAAGAGCTAGAGCATCGTCCCATAACAATACCTCTGACAAAAATTGTGGAATTAGTTAGCATATGCATGGACGGTTGTGCAGATGTTTTCAAATTTCAGACAAAAAGTACAACAAAGATGAAAAAACCCTCCAAAATTAAATTCAAAACAAATGACAAGTAAACATCGGTCCCCAAAACATCACACTCAATATCATTGGCCAGTAAACAGAGAACCAAGTAAAAGTTAAAGTTTAAACCCCCACAATAAAACCATCCCTATATAGACTCCATATATAAACAATTTAAAAACAAAAGGGAAATAAATAGGAAAAATAACATAAATAGCAGCATGACACAAATGGGATGTTTCAAAGTCCCATTACTTCCTAATTATATTTTTAAATTTAAAGCATCTCCACGTAGAACTTTAAAATAAAAATTAAGCAAAGTGATAGGTACCCATTAGTTTTGTTAGTTGGTTAAATAAATAAAGTATGCAGCCAGAAAATAAGAGGGGAGGGAAGAGAGATCATCTTGTCATTTGTAAGAGGGTTAGGAGATGCAGACAACGGAGGTTCTGTAAGTCAGACAGTTTTCTTTATTTAATTCTGATTAAGTTTATTAATTAGTATGCGAGTTCTGATCTTTGACTTTTGTAGGAATTGTTCATGAAAATGATGCCAATATTTGATAGGAGGGAAGGTTATAGGTGGTGCTGAAACTAGATCTGTAGCTTAGAACCATTGGAGTAAGCAGGGAGGAGAAAATATTGTGGCATGCTGCATTTGCATTGAGAGGATAAGCTCTACAATGACGGTGTTCTTGAACCAAGAAAATAATCAAGAACAACAGAAGAACTGAAGAAAGAAAAAGAGGCGAGGGTGAAGTGAGGAAATTCCGGGGAACACACTACCATTGGAAGAAGCATTTCAGTCATGGTAAAGAGTAAGTTATGCACGCTGATCAGTAAAGAGTAAGTTACAATATAAGAACCACCGCAGAATTTATTAGAGGTAAATGATCCTTTGAATTGCAAGCACAAGAAGTATAAAAAAGAACGGCATGTGAAACAGAGGGTGGAGAGCCAGATTGGAATTACAGAATCCGGGTCAATCTTTTGACCTATGAGCCAAGTCCAAATCACTAAAAAAGAGTGGGTTTTAAAGAAAAGTATTGCATTTGACTCTTTGGCTAGCAATGAGCCAAGTCCAGCTGGTACATGGACAAAAGCATGCGGTTGCATAGACCTATAACCCGTGTCCACACTTTTGGGTGCCATTACAAACAGGGACCTTATCATCCAATCTATCAGAACCTTCATCACCTTCTGACTTTGCTGTTAATGATGTAAAAAGAGGATTTTGGTTATGTATAACGCAATGAAGCCCTGGTGGAGTTTTAATTTTTGCTACTACATTTTGTTCACATTTAGACAAGGTGAAACTTTAGAGGAGTACTGATTAAGGGTGGTAAGCCGGATGGATTGGATCAATTTTATTTTGGATTATATAAGAATCAGATAAAAAAATTCATTAATTTATTTTAGTCCATCAAAAATCTTTATTTATTTATTAAAAATCCAATCCAATCCAGAGCAGCAGAGAACAAAGCCGGGCGTTAATTGTAACTTAAAAATTAATCTTTGACAACTCAGAAAGAGGAGACTCAAATATATTCATAGTGCAGAAAATCTGAGAGCCTGATATTTAAATTGAATGCATCTAGAGTGGAACTTTTCTAAATGGATAGTTTCCGTAAGACATAATATCGAGTGGACCAACTGCGATAAGGCAGAAAAGTAATTTTACCTGTCACCCCAGGTAGACTGAATTCTGTGGAAATGGTCGAAGATGGGCAACAGATCTTTCTGTTTTATTTCAATCTCATTAGCGGGAATATTCTCTATTTCAATTTCTCCTCTTGTACTAAGTTCATATGAATCTGGCACTCCAGCTTCCAAAGGACTCATCACAAAGAGAGACACCTAAAAAATTGAGCAAGAAATAGTTTGTATGAAAGAATAAAGAATGTTGTACAATGTTCAGCACAGAAATCAAATGATTACCTGGGACTCCTGCCAAATTGGTATCCGTCCAGAGCTTATATGTACCTCTGCATTTGAGAAATGACATTGTTTATTAAGTTTTATAGAATTATTGCTCCCGATGCTATTAACTTCATAATCTGAATTATCCAAAATCATTTCTGCAGCTTCCAGTCCACCAACAGTATTCCCCGGTACACAAACCTCTTTTTCTGGCCAATCATATCTCCTACAGACATCCCACCACTGAACAGGTTCAACCTTCACACGCAAATCTTCCTCTTGTATCTGTGCTAATGGAACTGGGGCTGTTCTTAAAGTAGTTTCACTTGACTCTGCCGCCAATGGCGGTAATAATTTATATTGAATTAAATGACCAGAAGGGGTATAAACTAGTAAGTGCTCCATAGCATGAATTTTTGAGTATGCATTCTGTGAAACGTGAGGAATGGAACTGTGAAAGACAGCAGAAACAGCACCAGATGGAATTGGAACTTTCCCTGCTGCAGAAGATGCCGCATTACTAACTGTATTGAGCCATCCGGCATTACTATTCTTTATTCTGCTAACCACCGAAAGAACAACCGGAGGTGGGGGTGTCATGCTCAACTGCTGGTGATTTAGGGTGAAATGTGGAGTGAACCACCATGGTAGAGGAAAAATTGGTAAAAGAGAAGGCCCATCTGTGTCTTGATCGTTCATCTTAAGAACTGTCTCACCACCAAAAGGAGCAAGAACAAAAATATGACAAGTTCCCTTGGAGGAAATGATGGCAACCCAATGACTGTAATGGCTAAAACAAATATCTTGTATTACCTGTACAATATGCACAATTAAGTAAAGCCCTTCCCAAGCAAATACACATAAGAATTTAATTTTGATATCCTGTTATTTACACTGTCATCCAAAAATATACTTCCAAATTAGTAATGAACTTTGTACCTCAAAAATGTAACTCTTTCAATAATGTGTCAACACATCATTAGATGATAGTATAAAAAGCTTCGTACTAACAGTTTATCAAATTTGGGCTCTAAACATAAAAGGCGTTAAAGAAACAGTGAGAATAGAAGCATACCGCAGATGTCATGCCACGGTGGAGCTTGTAAAGGTGCACATGTGAACAGCTCCAATCACTGCTTTGAGAACCCGATCCATTCCTTGAGCAGGATGGCATAATTCGAAATATATTAATGTTGTTGCCATGAATTGAGGCTGTAACTAAAAGTGTCCCACTTGGGTCAAAACATAAAGCAGATATTGGACTAGTATGAGCCCTAAATTGTGCCACAACAGCTCTAGAAACAAAGTCCTTGACAACAACCTGCAATGGATGAGAAATACTAATCAAAAAGCATATAGAATGATTACTTTCCTGTTTCAACTGACATAAAACAATGATTAAAAGAAGATCAAGGAAAGAGAAAAGACTACAGCAAAATACTCAGGGCTATTAACTACCTTATAAAATTCTTCTTCTATGGCTAAGCTGAACCAATAGATGATCTCATGCAAATTGTAATACAGATGCCAATATTACTTTAAGAAAGAAAATATCTAGTCAGGGTCCAGCACATTGCAAAATAAAATCATACTATAACGTGTTAAGTTGTCACCAAATATAATACTCACCATTCCAGCTGTATCAGTTTCTGTAGAATTTGATGCAAATCGACTAACTTTCCAACTTGAGTTTGATGATACAGGAGAGCTAGATCCATCAGGTATTAGATCTTGATAGTATTTAGACAATGTTTTGTATCCCATATCACTAAGATTGATCAGCCCTGCAGCCAAATGCTTGCTAGATTCCATGGCATATCGAGCTACCAAGTTTCCACTGCTGGGTGATGTTGATGGGCTGCCTGCGGGAGGAGTAAGACTCTGAGGACTCAAGCGACCAGTGTTTGACAACAATGGGCTGTTTGAAGCATAAGCTAACCAACGGGGCCCTACAGCCATAGGACCGTAGCCAACATTAACCCCAATCATTCCTTGTCCTCCCAACTGAGGTACGGGGTAAGTAAGAACACTGAATTTATTCTCAAGAGTAAGAGCATCAAAACAATATATCTGCGAGGAAAGTATAAATGAAGAAAACAAAATTAGACAGATTTTACCAATGGCAATAGCAAGCTAGGTTGCTGTACTACAATGAAATTATAAATAGTATACATAATTGATCCATTACATGACAGGATAATCTATCATTAACCTGCAAAGTTGCAATATGTCCAAGGAAATTGATAAGACCTGCCCATAATCTCCCAAAACAATCATATGCTAAACTTCCTCAACAAAGTAACATGTATTTTTTTTCACAACTAACAATGTAAGTGCTACAAACAAATTGAAGAAGTACTCAAGTCAAAACAACTTACTTGTGTAGCTAGACCAACAGCCACTATTCGAGGACTGCATCTAACCATGTATACAGTTGAACGAAATCTCAGAGCATGAACATAGGTATGGGACCTTAATGAGTAAAACCGAACTGCTGTAGCTGAGCTAACAATATTTTCTGCTTGAGCTTCATTATGGCCATCTCTTACATTTAGCATTTTACCGGGGATCTTTGATTTGTCACATGCAACAACCAACAGTAAAGGGTGTGATGCTCCAAATCCTTCACAACCTTCTGATTTTGTAGGGACAGGCTGCATCTGTAAAAAAGAAACTGGATCATCACGTCTCGAGACAAGTTCCCTGACACTAGAGGCATCTTCCACGTCAAGAACTTGAAAGCCATTGGAATAACCAAGCAAGAGGACATGCTTGAAAGAAGACGGACTTAGTTCTAGCCTGTCAAAGCAAGCCCAAAGCACCTGTTTCACAAATAAAGAGGTAAATATTTCTGACTCCATTCATAAGTAATAAGGTTACAGCTGGAGAGCAATCGTGAAGTTCGCCACAGGGTAGTATTGATCAAACTACAATTCCAACACTACAATTGGGATCCGTAAATTACTCGGTAGTGCCAGACCACAGTGAGTGCTTCTAATAACCAACACATATAATGCCTATTCTATATCCTACGTTAACCCTATCCGCTATTACAAGGCCCGTTGAAAGTTGTTTAACTACTCCATTATCATCAAACAAACCAGTCTCAAATTAATCATGTTCTGCAATAATGAAAAAAATAAAACAAACAAAATAACATCTCTTCAATTTTTTGGAGTTAGAGAAATTGCTATTGTTAACCAGAATATTCAATGCCTCTTCATACGAAACCAAAGGACAGAAATAAACAAAAACTATCGGAATGGAATTGCATAGACATAGCCATATGGATTAAGCTCTTAGCTTCGGTCAATAATCCAGAATAAATCCAATTCCAATGTTAGAGACAAAACACATGAAATAGCGACAAACAGTTGAATCGCGAGATTGGAGACAGTGTCTAAACAAACAAAAAAATTATCTCCAGAAAGACATCCCAGCATAAGCAAATTTTTGCCGCACTAAATTTTCCTCAATGAACAAAGCTCAAAACTCACGCATGTTTGACTTGTCAGTTTTCAACAGCATTCACAAATCGCAATTTCAGGAGGCAACATCAACTGACAAGTTTCGAAGAGTAGCACTCACGCAAAAATGCTACCTGGTCTTTGCGGTCGTGTCCTTCGCCAGATATGGAGGCGGCGACGGAGGCCCCGGCGGAACGGACGCCGGAGGAGGCTGTCTTAATGCAAGACGATATGAACTTGAAGGAAGAAGGAACGAATCCATTGCTGCTCTTGCTGCCACCGTTGTCCTTGGTCTGATTCTTCATAATAAGGAATTAAACGATTTTCCACGGGCCACCGGTGAGTGACCGGGAATTCCGTCGACGAGAGTCGCGGAACGCAGGCGATCGAATATAGCATAAATTGAGAGGCGTCAGGATTCGCCGTGCGCGGCGGCGGAGGACTCCGGCGTTACGTGTTAGTTGGTGGTTGATGAAATTTGACCTTAACGAAGACGGTTCCTCTTCTCTCTCTTTCTTCCGTTTAGACTTTAGACTCAGCGCTACTCTGCTTCTGCTTGGTGCTAATCTCAACTCTTATTTCACTATTGCCACTTCGCTCCCATGACATTTTCCAAAATCCCCGTTACGTCCCTTTCTTCTGCTTTCAAACTTCAACTTCGCTCCAAATTACCATCCACCCCTTCATCTCTTCCTCTTCTTTTTCAACTCATAATCACACTTATAAAATAATAATAATAATATTAATATTATTATTATTATTTATATTGCAAAGCAAAATCAAAGGGGTTTGGTGAATGGAAAGGACGGTTTGGTTGGTAATTGAATGCTTGGAAGCAAATTATTGGTGGATGAGTGTGAGGGGCAAATTGGACATTACAATGCCGAGGTCGTGTGTATCGTGCGTGTGGTATTTTGATGGTATAAGATTGGGGCGTTATCGAGTTACGAGCAAGTTTAGGGGAGAATTCTGATACGCAAGTTTGTAGGGATACCTTCCGGAATTAAAAAAGAATTATATAATATTCTTATGAAAACAAATTGTATTTATTTATTTATTTGTCATATCGATTACTGTATCACATGTTTTTCTCTCTGCAGATTTTTTTCTAGTTTTTTATAAATTGATTATGAAGTATAATTTGTCGTAAAAAATAGAGTCCACACGGCATGTTGATTACCAAACGGACAAGGCGTGGGAATATCTTAAACTAGATGCGAACCTAATTAAAATAAATTTTATTGCTCTTCCAACATCAACTTGTTTACCAAGAAAGTGACAATAATAATTGAGTCGTAATTGTAGGTATAGTTAGAGTGGATGTAAATCCACCTCGGGAATCATTTTTTTTTTCAAACCAGATTATTTAGGGTTATGTATAGAATTGGCAATAGGGGGGGTACCCTAAGCCCACGCAAATCCCCAAATTCCTGCCTTATCTTTTCACCATCCTTCATGTCCATTATTTATGCCCCATTTCAATGTAAAACATTTTTGTAATCTATGATCTATAAGCTTACTTCATTAAACTAATTATACCATACACTTTTTTTTTAAAACTAAAATAGTTTTTTTATTTATTTATTTATACAAATTTATGCGTATATTACAATTTTTTTACGAACATCTCCTTCATTTAAAATGTGCCTTTTCTTTGAAAATAAATACCAAAGAGGTCCTACGTTTATGGGTATTTTGCAAAGAAAATTATTAGGCGCGTGATTTTGTTATTGTTAATTAAAATTATTAATAATAAAATTTAATGTTTCTTAATCTGCCAAGATGTTACATTACTTACCACTCATCAATACAAACACATGCTTTCTGTAGCCTTTTCGACTTCTACTGTATCTATCTATCCATTTCTATCTATCTATCTATATATATATATATATATATATATATATATATATATATATAAATATAAATAAAGAGAGATATATACAAAATATATAACTAAAAATAAAAAATAAAAATAAAAAATATTTGTGACAT
>Ga0123342_1003493_pt1 | contig 25166 bp, 14 predicted proteins | sample Turbeawhitnodule_FD_89960 | JGI IMG/M metagenome (GOLD analysis project Ga0123342, IMG submission 89960) | Root nodule microbial communities of legume samples collected from Mexico - Turtle bean Mexico white nodule | ecosystem: Host-associated > Plants > Roots > Nodule | place: Mexico: Nepantla... | reverse complement strand
AAAATAATTACAGTACTTATACCTTTTTATATTTTAATATAAATGACATTAAAAAAAATAAACAGGTTTAAAAAATGTATTATTTGAATTGTGATAAAAAAAATTATTACTTCAGAAAAAAAAAATGAATAATTGTGATACACGATTATCCAATTTTTTGATCCTTAAAACTAACACTCTTAGAAAATCATGTATCAAATTAATTTTTTACATTACATAACTTACAACCCAATATATAAACAATAAAATTTAAAAAAAATAAAATTATGACATGGCAGAAGTCGTGGCAAGTTGGCACGACTTCAGTATGACAGGACAGAAGTCGTGCCAAGTTGGCATGACTTCATTATGACATGCAGAAGTCGTGTCAAATTGGGACGATTTGTGCATATGAAGTCGTGCCACTTGTAATTTTTTTTAAACGAACACCATTTTGGTAAAAAAAAATAAAAAAAATAACCCCATCATGATAAAAAACCCCATTGGTGGTCATGGGGTTGATGAATATTTGTGAATGTTTCTTTGGAACGTCTGGAAGGTTTGCTCTTAACAGAAGAAAGAATATTTCTACCAAATCCACCTCTTGAGCAATCATTTGACCAACTTGAATTGTTGGATGAAGAAAAGATAGGGGGAGAAATTGTGGTCTCCTTGCTGAAATTTATTGGGTCTATGGTACTTTGATTCTGCTGCTGTCATAGCTCTGATACACCATAGATTTTGTTGCAATTCTGATATGGTATCAAAGATTTGTTGCTGCAATGATGCTGCTACACACACTGGTTTTCTGGTTTATTATGTTGCTGCTATATGCTGGTTTTCAATGCTGGAAAATACTGATGCAAACAGGTTATTCTATTTTTATTCCTTTTTCCATTCTATTTGAGAAGACAAATAGGGGGAAAATGGTGTGATTTTATGTGTTGTAATGTTGTGGCTACACTATGGTGTTATCTGGTTTTATCATAGTTTAAAATTCTGTTGTTGTCATACTCTTATTCATCATAGTTATGCTGCACACAAGTCTCATTCGTGTACCTTCACGGGTTGGGTACGACATCCATCGCGTGGCTTGTATTGCCCAGCACCCGCGTTCCCGTGCTTCGTTGTCACAGTTTCTTCCGCTGCGATAAGGGTAACAGCTCGCCGCCTGATCTCATCGAAAGTCCTTGGTCGACTCCTTATAAAAGAATCATCGAATGGTCCTGACAAAAACCCTCGCACAAAGGCGTGGACCATCAGAGCTTCATCCTGGGTGTTGAGCTCTACCACAAAAACTCCAAACCAGTCCAGGAAATCCTTTAAAGGCTCTTCCTGCCTTTGTTTCACCTCAAATAGGTCGAAGGGAACAGGGGGTGGAGCCTGGTTGACAATAAATTGTTCCCTGAAAAATGTAGAGAATTGGTCAAACGAAGTTATGTGACCAATCTGTGAGACCAATGAACCAGCGCAGCGTTGTACCCGTAAACATTCCCATGAGTAACTAACAGGGCATAGCGTCTGTGCCTCCTGAAATCATCATCTGGGCATGGAGAGCCATGAGATGAGCCTCTAGATCTTCTGTACACGTGAACGTAATTTTAGGAGTCACGAAGTTCGTTGGGACCACGTCCTCCATGATTTGCGAGAAGGGCATTGTACGGGCCCTAGCTCGGGCAGGCTGGATCTGCTCTCCCATGGAGCGTTCTCCCAAACGTAGTAAATCCTTACGCAACTCCTCGTTGGTTTTGCGTAACTCACCATTGGTGACACGCGAAACGTCCAGCTCGATCCTGAATTGTCCTTCCCTGTGAGCCTTCTTCTGACCCTATGGAACCTTGTCTAGTTGTCCTCATGCTGCTCAGTAGCTTCAATCACAAATGTGGATGGGACCTAGTTTTATTGGGCCCCACGGTGGGTGCTAATGTTCCGACCTAAAGTCCGAGAGATAGCATCGCTAGGGTTAATCACCGCATCCGAGGTATTGTCTGCTTTGGAGGTCGGTGCTCCATCACGGTTTTGTCCTTAAAAGGCGCTTCGGTGGGTTGAGGGAGGAGCGAGTATATAAAATGCCCTTGGCCTCGACTCTTGAGCGATGTGGGACTATATTGGCATACGAGAACACAAGCACCCCAGTCGAGGTCTAAGGCAAGTGGATTTCCCTTAGCTGAGAGGCTAAGGAGCCTCTTCAGCCCCACGGTGGGCGCCAAATGTTTGTGTTGGTTGAGTTGGTCGCCGATAGACTTCTGTAGGCAAGCTCGGACTTCGTCTGCCTCGTGGTGGAACTCGTGTTTTTCTTAATTTCTGGAAGCTGTTTTTGTTAAGACAGAGGGCGTCCTGATGACTGATCGCACTCCGACGATCAAGTCAGTACAAAACAATAATAAACAAGAAGTATCTAACTCAATGCTTAGTAAAGTGTTAGCCAAGCGTTAGAAACAGCGTACCGTAACCAGGGATCTTGAGTCCCTTTAATAGAGTGTCGCTAGGTTACCTCTTGCGGTAACAACTTCTGTTACGAGAATCTTATCTTAAGTAGGGACATATTCAATGGGAGAAGATCCCGCTTCAGTGTGTATAATCTTAACAGCACAGCTGCGCAAAAATCTTATCTCTTAGGAGTATATCAAATCTTAACAGAATAACCACTTGGATACCCACTTGGGTATCGTTCCCCAGGATCAAATTTTTTTTCAAGTACATTTACATGTTTTGTGTATCATAGTATCATGCATATGTTATTAAGTATCCTGTATGCCAATGTTCTATCAAACCCTAGTGCACTTGGGCTTAAGTTGACATTGTACATTTTACTTATACTAGACCCAAATGCTCTATATGCACCCCTAGGCCCATTTAACACACTTTCAGACCTACCAGGCCTTATACGCGAAAGATTATACCAATGCATGAACGAGAGATAATATGGACATACCTGAGCCCCAACATGTAGCCCCTTATTCCGGCTGAGCTGACCTGCTTGTTGTAGACGTCGATGTCCGATTTTTGAGAACTGAGCTCTACGCGCTTTGGTCCACTACAATAACATTTAAAAAATTAAAATACATATACATTTATAATAAATTAAAATATTATAGTATAATTATAAAATAAATTTTAATAAATATAAATATACATGTAAGAATGATAAAATTAAAAAATTCGACATTGGTGTTATAATCATCCTTAAACAGATTTCACACTAATTACTACACCATTTAAATAAAAGGAGTGCTTGACATTACGTATTAATATTAATATAGACATATTCATAGTTATTTTAATTATATTACAATATATATAATTATGAATAATATTTCACCATATCGAAATGTTATATATTAATATGTGAACCTGTAGCGCATGGGGTCCTCACAAAATCTTAATTTTAAATAATAATATTAAAAATATATTCTTTTTAATTTGGATATTATATTAAATTTGATATTATAAAATGTTTCGATACGGTCCGGACGACTGACACTTTTACTCGACATCCAGTCCAAGACCAACCAACACAACCAAAGTCATTACATCTAAACAAGATTAACGAGACTTTAGACTAATCAACGTTCAAGCGCTAGATAATGCATTCCTAAGCATGACCCGACTCTCTAATCTGATTCAAGAATAAAGGGTCCATGATAATTGTATAAATAGGCATAGATTCTAAGAATCAGGTACGTCATTATACACTATTAATAGTGTCGAGTGCCGAATTCTCACTTAAGCGTCGGAGTGTCTTTTGCAGATATCATCCGAGCTTGGAGTTCACGGAGACGAGAAGTAAAGTAGCGAAAGGAGTGTGAGGAATTAGTTTCAAGAGAAAGGAAAAAATAGCTGACTGACTGACTGGAATGAGTGCTCAAATCGTTCTCTTGGTTCCAACCCATTCAAAAACATAAACTATAATACAAGTTCTATAATAATTAATAATTTAAAATACCTAAAAGTTAAAGTTACATGAATTATTAATTACATAGAAGAACAATAACTAAAAAAATAATATTTCACAAAAAGTAAAGTACTATGAATTTTAAAAAAATAAACATTAATTATATTTACATAAAAAAAACTAAACATAATAAAAGTTATATATGCATAAAATAAACTAAACACGATAGAAATCAATTAAACAAATCATAAACATTAAATGTAAATATAAATTGTTCAAGTCTCAATAATGTGAGACCGAAATTTAAATAAATTATGTTTTAATTTTCAACAAAGTAAGAACCAAGAATCTAAAATAATCATTTCCCATAAAAGGAGAATCACTCGAATTTCGGTATTTGGTTTGTTGACTTAGGCTTCAAAGACAATCTTGTCACATTTTTTAAGTTTAACCTATAGAAATTTTTCCATCCATCTTCAATATATTTGAGAATTTACTATTATATAATTTGAAATAATATAAGTAATAATTATTATTATAATAATAATTTTTTCAAACAAAGTAACATTTATTTTCATAATTTTGTTGTTTGGAAGATGTTTGTTCATTATCAATATGTTTGTTTTTGAGAGCATCATATTGCATTTGAATTTTAGGACTCATATCATCATATTGCATTTGAATTCAAACCTTAATATGAAGACTACTATTGACTTGTGTTTGAAATAGATCGAACAAAAGATTTATCTATATAAGATAAATACTATCATAAATTTATAATATTTTTTAACCTTAATGAAGTGGATCTCAACGATGAAAGGAGAGTGAAAAGATTAACCTTTTAGTAAATCAACAAATATTATTATTTAACACTGCATGAAACTTTTAGTTTCCAATAAAATCAAACACAAATCCAATAATGAATAGTAGTAATAAGATGTGTTTAAAATATGATCACCATACAATCTCGTACTCAAACTTTGTGAGTACTACAGTCCAATTTATTTGGATCCACAACATTACCAATTTGATATTCAAGTTCACGTAATTAAAAAGAACATTGCAACATTGTAACATCCCAATATTTTCCCACAACTAATAACCAAAATCATGCAACATTTAAAATTATATATCCCTCTCCATAAGGATTTTAAATATTTACATAAGATTAAAACAAAATATCCAAATTAAAAATAAACATTTCCATCCTCCAGCTTCTCATTGAGGAGTTTTGTCACCTGTAACATCATTTGCTCCCGTGTAAATACACGATCATCACAGATTAAAGAAAACAACCATAAAACAAAGCAAAGGGTAAGCTAGTTATTTTTAAAAAACTTCTAATATAAATATAATTTTAAATATTCACACAAAGCCATAAGTTCTCATGCATTTCCACATAACCATCAAGTGTGTATCGAAATTTCACAATTCATCTTTCTCATGTCAGACTTCTACTGACTCACAACACATAGACACTTGACTCTACTTTTGGAAGACTTGTGTATTGAAATTAGAATCATGAGACCTGCACCTGTCATACTACTCATTGTGAATCCGCACAACCATGCTCATAAACATCTAAATATCTCATCATCTCATCATCTAGTATGACAGGGTAAATTCATATGACCTGAAAGACCATATTATATTTCAAACCGCAGTATGAACCTCCATTGACTCTCACCAACTGAAAAACTTTATCTATGTGATTCCATTATATCAGTAGAGGTAGGATGTTTCATTACGGGGTTGGCAAATCAATACACCCTAACATCAATCTCAACACGGTATTTCTTTTCCTGAAAATACTATGTCTTGATGACACTTTCACACCATTTCATATCTCATGTAACACATCAATGCACCATTCAGTCACATCATATTTTAAACTTTTCTAAACAATCCAAATATATCTCAAAATTCATTGAAATACATAACTAAGTTCCTTTAATCATATTTTTAAATAAAATTTAGATTTTTCACTTAAAAAAATATGCAATAATAAACTAAGCTTTCAAAAGCAAAAACAAAAAATTAAGTTTTTTTTTTTTACAGATAGTCTTGGCGTCTTCATGGAATATTTACTTGTGCTAGACCTGAATGTAATATACACGCCACATGCATGCACTTTCTCGCTGACTAGGCCTTTCATATATACGGGCTTCAACACACGTATCTCTGGGGCCCACTATCGCGACCAGATCACCGAGTCGTCCTTCTCCACAGGTGCCGATGTCCGATGTCGATGCCGATGTCCGAAGTCTGATCCAGTACAAAAACCAAAAGTGAAAATGAAAGAGAAAACGAAAGACAAGATAACATGGGTATCATCACTTCACCTCAAAAGTGTTTTTCTTCCTTGTATTTTTCATTACCTAAACATTCTAAATACTTGACATATTTGATTAAGAAGTTTAGGGATGATATTCAAAAACCTCCTAAAGGTTATCACTTTCTAAGAGGATTCTCCCAATATCATTTCATCCCCAAATATTCTTTCCAAACATGGCTTGTAGCTAGAATTCAACCATGTATTCTCCATAAGCTTAATGAACATAAGTTTGTTTCACACCTACCATATATAAATCATGTGAACAAACTCACTATGTTATTTGCAGGAGCTCTAAATTCGATGACGAATTCTTTCAAACCTGGAAAGCATGATACAAACCGACAGATAACTAAGGACACAACAAGTACTTCCCAAAAGGGTCAGTCATCTCAAGATACAAATTCAGGCCCCACCAAGCCTCGAGAAAGAATCAACAAAAAAAGAAGAAGCTATAAACCCGAATATTAGAAGTTCTTCCTTTTGGTCTTCTTAAAAAATAGAATATGTTTGTAAATAATTTGGGGTCATTTTAGGGGTCCAAATAGCAAAAATAGGTTAGAATAAGGTGCCTTTAACATAATAGGGGGTGTATGTATCATTTTAGTTTGCTCCTAGTCCTTTAGGAAGACAATTTGACCTAGTTTCTAGAAGGACAAGCCTAGGGCGCGAGTTTGACTTAGTCAAACTCTAAGGCTGCCCATTTTTTCCTTTTTCCCATCCTACCCTTCGTGCTTATTTTCTAAGGCTCCTTCACCTATAAATAGCAGATCTACCCATTGTATTTTACATGTTGAAATTGAATAGAAAAGTTACTCTGCACAAATATTGTGAGAGCTTGAGTGAGTATTGTCTCCTCTTCCTTTTGGTTTTATCTTGAAGAGAATGAGACTCTCAAGTGGCGACCTAGCACTTATCTTAGACCCACCAAGTGGCGTGACCACCCACCACCATCTCCATAAGTTTCTTCTTTCATTTCCTTCATGTTTCCTTTTCATTGATGTTTTCCTAGCTTTCTTCTTTATTTTCTTAATTTGCATATATTCTCACCATACAATGTCTTTTATATTTGCCTTTGTGAAATGCACCATCACACCTACTTAACCACTTGGTTAAGTTAGCGCCCAGTGAGAATTTTTCTAAGGTCATCACCATTAACTCCTAAAATCTCAATCTTAAAGTAAAGTGTCACCTAAAATGAAAACACCTAAAAATCAACTCACATCAATAAGGAAACCCTTAGAACCCTCCGCCATTCCAAACAGCTAACAATTTGCCGACCAGGCCACACCAACCGCCATCGTCCCACTAGCCGAACCACCTAAAAATCTTGACTTTACTACAAATGTTGATGAAAATCGTGACTTTACCACAATTTAGAATTGACTACATGAAAAAGGTGACAACTTTGTTTGTGCGCAATAGAATTTTCAAGAATAAATTTAAGGTATACCTTGGATGCAGACGTAGAGAGTCGTCACGTCACCACCAGCGTCTCAGTAGACTGTCGTGTCGTCACCGACCAACACCCACGACCCCTGCACCACCATCGTCCACCACCAAACTAGAGAATGAACAGTTAGTCACACAATCCCTAGCTGTACCAAACTCTTTCGGATAAAAATCAAAATAAAAATCTTCTCAAATATTAGTAATTAAATCTTAGTAATTCAATCACAAAGTAGTTTTTAATATTGCGTAAAATATATCTACTAAGACAGGGCGTTACACCACTAAGTCTTAAAAAGGGTTTGTTAAATAAAATTATGAAGCAATAGAACACGATATGCACTAACTTAATACATACGCGGGTTAGATGTTAGATAAGGGGCAAGTATAATTACTGATACAGTTCGATAGTCCTGGCCCTAAGTCTTCAAGGGATGTAAATGGTAAAATTACTCTCTTTCGTGCCAAAAAGGAATACAATGTTTACATATTTATTTACTAAAATTGTGCAAAATCAATGATAATTGCATAGTATATTGTTGAAGAAACAAAAGATGAATATTTTATGGGGCTTTAAGGAGACAAGCAACTTTTATAGTTGGTGTTATCTGCACATAAGTGTGGCCATTCAAACAAATTGTTGAATTTGACATCAATCCCCAAGATTTGGCAATTTATTTGCAGAATATTAAAATCCCAAAGTTATCATTAATATTTTACTTTTGTGGTGATAGGTTTGTGGACCGATTATTATGATTTGATTAGGAGTCATATCTATATTGAAATCATCATGATAGGTTGTGTCATACTAGGGGGAAAAAGATTAACCAAAAAGAATGTTGCTTCCTGTTCATAGCATGTTACGTGGTTCCAGTCACTTGAGTTCAGATATTCTTATCAGTAGTCCACCCTTTGCTATATGTATTCTCATTTTAGGGTTTCATGTTCTAATTTTAATAAGAAAATATCTCTAATACTCAATACAAAACTTCATTAATCCCCGTTCAGGTAACATAATATATTTAACATATATATAAATGAAGTGGAGAAAAATTGTTTTATTGGTGCGAACTTTGAATTATTAATCTTTGAGTAGAAAATTGATAAAGCAAAATAGAAGATAACTCAAAGGAAGCAATTAATGTATATGGTGATTTTGATGTGCAGGGGTTTGCTAAGTTAGCCAGATCCTAGGAATTATATTGTTTATTTACCTATATAAAAAAGGAAAATTGTTGATTTATAAAAATAAATTGTTTAATATTGTACGCAATATTAAAAAAAACAAATATTTATTTATAATGGTGTAGAAAATAAAATTATTAATTATTGGTCAGATAATCCACTCATAGATATGAATAAAATTAAATTATAATATATAATTAATTGTAAATTTTATCTTACAAATTAATTTTATAAAATTAAATTAAATAAAAGTTAAAATTCATTTATTAACATTTTAAAACTCTATCCTAATAAGGTGTTGAGTTTTGTGTTACCCACCTAAATATCCAATCATTATAATAAAAATATATATTGAAAACACGCATCAACTATAAATAAAAGTCAAATTATAATAAAAGTCTCACACTTTAAATGTTCATTCATTACAATATATATATTCAAAATCACAGTCAAATTAAGATATACAAATTACAGTAATAAAAAAATCATTAAATAGAAACTAATTTTAAAAACTTAAAATAATTAATTATTATATTAATATAAAAACTGTTTTATAAATTAAAAAAATTATTAATATTTAAAATAATTTTTATTATTAATAAAAATTTATAAAATAATTTATATCTAATCATTAACTACTATAGTTTTAGTTAATAACTACTTTATATTCTATATTAATCTATTAGATACTAATTTAGAATTTAAAATATTAGTAACTAAAATCTTGATAACTAATTTAGATATCTATTTAGAAATTATTTTTAAAATTTTTATTAATAATAAAAATTACTTTAAATATTAATATATTTTTAATTTTAAAATAATATTTAATTTAGATTATAAGAAAATCATGAAATAGAAATTAATTTTAGAAAAAAATAATAATTAGTTGCTATAGTGACTAAATTAGAGACTATTTTAGAAACTAAATAAATTTTGGGTTTCTAAATTAATTTCTATTATTGTTAAATGGTTTTTAAATTGGTATTTAATTAACAATCAAGGTTTTTCTACCAAATTTAGAAACTAAGTAATTGGTAGTTAAAACCTTGATAACTAATTAGATATCAATTTAGAAACTAATTTAGCAATCAATTTTGTTCTAGTTTCTAAAATGTTCTCGTTATCATTGTAACTAATTATTTTGGTATCAAAAAATCGGATGTTCGTATAGTGTTAATCAATATAGTTATTAATTATTTTTGTTTCTAAATTTAATTATTATTTAATAATTTTTTTAAGTGTATTATTAAGATAGACTTAAAATCTAATATTTTAATATCATGATATAACACTGTACTGTAGCATTGATTAAAACCGACAATAATAATAAATAGGGGTATTAATAAAATATTATTCAATAAAACGGTAAAACCAAATTAAATAAATGAAACAGAAAAAAAATATTTATTTCGGTACAAACTTTGTTTTATATTAAACTGAACTGAAGTTGATGTAATTTTTTTCTTATATATTTTTAATTAGTAATGGAATGAACCCCATAAGCAACATGTTAATAAATAAAAAAAAATAAAGCAGGGTAAGATTAATGGGATAATCTGACTTAGGAAGAATAAATGATGAATAATTAGTGATGGGTCCAAGCTTCCCTTGGCATTGCAAGATTATGTGTGTGAAGAGAAGAGAAACAAGAAGCCCCCACATGTTAGTACTTAGTACTCTCCACCAACGTCACTTTTTTTTTTTTTTTTATAGTTAATTTAATTTGTTACTTGTTGACAAGTTGGTGCCAGACATAATTGATGTTTCTTCACTTGGTTCACAATTGTCCAACATAAAGTAAAACTAAAATCTTGCTTTCTCATAAGCATATTTAGCTTTTGGTTAATGGAAGGGCACCACTACTTCATCCTTTTCAATGTTTTTAGCTCTTCAGATAAGATTGTGACTGGCTATTAGATACAGAATTTTAAGTACATTTTTTGTTGTATTATTTTTGTGTTGGAATGCTTCACAATTTGTGCTGTGCTGTTAAGTTGGTGGATGCAACAAGGAGCATTGGTAAGGAGTTGGAATGGGTGGAAGATGAATTGCGAAGGTGGTGCAACCTACGGTTGTTAATACTGATTTTATTATTATACTTACTATAATTAATGTATTATTATAAAAAAAATATTTTCTAGCTGTACTTTATATTTATAAAAATATTATAAAAAATAATATAATAAAATTGATATTTATAATATTATTTTAATAAGTTATAATTAATATATTGTTATAAAGATAAATTTTGTATAATAGTAATCATTACAAGAAAATTAGAAATCATTTTTAGTGACCAAAATAATTAGTTACAATAGTAACTAAATTAGAGATATTTTAAAAATTAAAAGAAAAATTGATTTTTAAATTAGTTTTTGTTAAATAGTTTCTAAATTTATATCTAATTAGTAATTATGGTTAACTACTAATTATTTAGTTTCTAAAAATTTGGTCTCTAAAATTAATAGAAACTAATTTAGAAACTAATTTAGAAACTAATTTTTTTTAGTTTCTAAAATAGTCTTTAATTTAATTACTATTGTAATTAATTATTTTGATCTTTAAAGATTAGTTTTTATTTCATGATTTTCTTGTAGTAAATGTATTGATTATAATAATAATAATAATATATTATTATATTATTTTTTATAATTATGATTAGTTATAATTACTATTACTATAAAAGTAAATATTATTAATAATAATAGTGCATTAGTATAAGATAATAATAATGTTAATATTAATTTTTATTATTAATCATTATAGTTAATATATATTATTTTAAAAAATAATGTATTTGAAAAATTTTAATATCTTGATTTATAAAAAATTCTATGAAATAAATACATAAAATGATAGAAGATCGAACTTAAGAAAACACAAAATGCCAAAATGTCAGAATATGAACAAACAAAACAGTTTATTATTCACAGTATCCACAAAAGTAAGGCAAAATTTAATTTATTTAGACTTCTTATGATGAAAGTGATTCATATAAGTAAGACCACCGTGAAAATCTTCAATTATACATGTATCCTACGGTTCGGGGTGTTGGATACCGTTCCAAAAACATTCTTTAATACAAAATAATTAACTTAATTACGATATAAAAATTTACTTAAAAAGGTAATCAAAATAATAGTAAAAAAAATATTTATTATATTTAATTATCTCAAATTAAACACTAACTAGACAGCAGAGTGTTTTTTTACAGATATATTAATTAAAAATTCATACAATATTTTCAACCTAAATCAGCTCCAGTTCAAGAAACTTAAAGGAAGATGGAGACATCTTTTAAGTTTTTTTATAAAATATATAAAAACATGAAAAAAGCCAATATCACCCTTACTCTACTAACTGTTTACAATTTCTATCCTATTTACCTTTAGTCATCTAATTAAAATTAATAATAAATTTAAGTTATTTGTGAGAGTGTCTTACCTGTAACTTGTTTGGAAAAAAAGTTAGAATGAAGTGATAAAATTAAAAGTCGGTGATAAGGCATAACTAACTTTGCTTAACCATTATTTTCAACTTACTATATATTATCAGATAAACTTACATGAGGTCAACTAATAAATTTTACAAAACAAATTCAATGAAAATTAATTTATTAATATTATCATGTGGTTTATTTAAAAGACAAAAAAAAGGAAGCATGATCTTCTTTGACAGAAGTGAACGCATATCTAAAATGAACCAAACAGGATTTGCATTTACGTTGTTTTATTCCCAGTTGAGAAATATTTTAATGGAAAATATAAGAAAGGATGCAAAGGTAGAAGGGTGCTGCAGCCTAATCCACAAACCTATCAGATACTGAACATAAGTGAGTGAAACATATATCATTGCTGTATGGAATGGATCAAATTGTCTTTTCCAATTAGAGCTTATATCCTACGTTAGGCTGCCTTTACATTATTTTTTTAAAATATACTTTCTGGAATTCATAAAATATATTTTTAAAAAACATTTCCTGAAATAGAATTTTCAGAATAAAGTTTCCAGAAATACGTTTTAGAATATGTTTTGGAGAATAAAATTTTCAGAGTATATTAAAAAAAAACTTTCCAGAATAATGATAAATTAGAGGAGATATTTTGAACATTTTACCTAACTGATGGGTGCAGGGAGAAATTTGATGGGGTACATAAAGAAACATCCTTTTGTTGGTTTTCTTGTACCATTAGCACAATGTGGACCAGCCGACTGTTTCTTCCTGCACCTCCATATTTTCTTCTGCCACCTTCATACACAACATGAAAATACATTTTTGTCCTTCTTGTGTCACTCCCATAGAGTAGTTTCTGGATTATGTAATTCGGAAACTCATTTGATGAAAGACTTCCGGATTACATAATCCGGAAGTTAAATAAGACTTCTGGATTATGTAATCCGGAGAATAATCATGCATCTGAAAAATGGCTTCCGGATTATGTAATCCGGTAGCTAATTACAAATTTGAAAAATGACTTCCAGATTACATAATCCGGAATATTATTATAAAGGGGCATTTTTGGAAATTTGAAAACTTATGGAGGTGAGAGAAGAAGGTATGGAGGTGCAGGAAGAAATAGTCGGACCAGTCTACATGGTAGAAAAACATGTAGGAGGATACATTACTTCTTACTGGTATCATTTTTTTTCTTTCATTTTTGGGTATTTTCTTTTATACCAATTACCCACGATAATGGTTTTACAGAATGAAAGTATGATTATTTTAGGTTGATTCTTCCTACACCCGATCATTTTAGATTGGCACCCAATTGTAAATAGAAAAAGACTAAATTGCCCTTAATGAATTTGAATTAGGGTTTAGAGCAGCAATAACGACGGTCACCTTGAACTCCTCTGAGGCAGTGAAAGTCAGAGAACGAACCATCGTCGGAGAAGAGAAGGTAATTATTCTGGCTTGTGGATAATTTTATGCGGAATTTAAGTTGTGACTTCCGGATGTTTATATTCGGAATTGAAGTTTTTATTCTGGATATGTTTATTCGAAAATGATATTTGACTTTTAGATATTTTTATCTAGAATTTGTTGTTGTTTTGCGGATGGGTTCGTTCGGAAGTTTTGTGAATTAATTTCGGATATTAATATTTGTATTTGGGATAGGTAGTTAGGGCACTTGGCAATATGGTATTTTTGATTTGTTCCTTTATACTATCTGTGTTCCATTATAATTTTGGATTGAATGTTACTTTATGAAAAGTAAGATGGTGAGGACTAGAGGTGAATGAAGCTCTAATTTGGACCGTGTGCGACCAACTGCATCGGTGAGAAGAAGATGGGGTGGTCCTAGTACTTCAGTTCCAAATGAACACTTTGAAGATTATATTGAACAAGAAGAAGTTGAAATTGATGATGAAGGCTATCCAGGAGGGCCAATGGATAAGTCGTTACTCATTAATTATGAACATCATGTAGCCAGACTGATGGGTTGATACCAAATGATTGGTTGTTCTTCTTGGAGATTTGAAAAGGGTGGCGGAAGCAATGGATGTGATGGATCAAGGAGGGCTCATATAGAGCTATGGGTTTGTAGGTGCATGAAAGGTATTGAGAGTGATTGGTTGGGCCATATCACTTGGAGAAAGGTGGAAGTGAAGATCAAAATGTCTAACCTAGCGAGACTAGACAATGGAGTAGAAGCTTGCAATATTTGACAGCATTTTACTCATAAAATTGATCTTACAAAACATGAGCCAAGCACCCCATTATATAGGTGCAAGTGCCTTGGAGAACAAGGAGCAAGGGTAGGAATGGGAATACACAAAAAAGCGACTACTAGGGTTTTGACTAAAGTCAATGCCTCACCCTAGGAGTAAACTTCTAGAAGTTAGGTTAACTTCTTACCCTAAAAGGTTTTACTCAAGCTATAATGATAGGCACCCCCCCATTATGCTAAAGGAACCCTATTCTATCAAAATTACAAATAAAGAAACTAGCTCTCATGGCTTGGGCTTTACTTCTTATGGTCCTCTTTGAACATATAAAGAAACATTTCTCTGCCATCAGTAGCAGAGTCCCAATCTTCTTGAATCCTCTTTGTCATGGACCTAGTTGTTGGGCTTGAACTAGGGCCTGAGTTTGGGCCTCTTCCATCACAGACAGTTGTGGGATGGTTTGGTAAGTAATGAAAAATTAATTTATTGTATTTGGTATGTATGTATTTATTGATGATATATGTTGGTTATTATAGGATCGTGGTGAGCTGAAGGTTGTTTCACATGAAAGGAAGATAAATAAGTTAGGAGCACCTCATGAGCGCATACAGGCTGTTGTAGAAATGTCAGGCTTAGGTGGTTTGCTTCATGCTAGTTATGAGAATTTAGACTCAGGGCTGCTGTGTGCTTTTGTAGAGAGGTGTCATGTAGAGACAAACAACTTTCATTTATCGGTTAGGGAGATGACCATCACTCTTGATGATGTGTTAAATTTGTTACATTTACCCATTGTCGGTCATTTTTACACGCAGAAAACCTTAGATGCAGATTCAACGAATGATTTATTGGTAGAATCCCTCCGTGTTGACCTTGGAGTTGCATATGAAGAAACAAGACACTGCTAGGGAGCTCATGTGCGCCTGAGTTGGTTAAGAGATGTGTACGAAGACGCATGCTCAAGGAGGCAGTGGACTATGGCTGCCAGAGCTTACTTACTTGACCTTGTCGGTTGCATTATCTTTGCCGACAAGAGTGCTACATCAATTAGTCTGTTTTATCTTGGGTTTTTTGTTGATTTGAGGCTGACCGGGGGATATTCTTGGGCGTCGGCTACATCAACTCAAATGTATGAGCAACTAGGAGATTGTAGTTATACAAACACTAAACAACTAGCTGGTTATGCGACATTGTTGCAGGAGTGGATTTATGAGAACTTCCCGTCTATAGGGATGAGACGTATGCAAGCACTGTATTATGAAAACCAACCTTGGTGTAAGATGTATGATGCAGGAAAAGTTACTTCAATTGTTGTTGTTCGATCGCAGTTAGATACATTGACACTAGCTTCCATTCAGTTTTGTCCATACGACGAGCACATGGAAGAACGTCCATTCAAGTGGATTTCCTTATTCTATGGTTATTTGAGGCTTGGAAATTGGACACAATTGCACATGCCAAAACGTGTGTTGCGTTAGTATGGATATACACAGATCATCCCTCGCAACCCATCTGTACTTAAACATGGTGATCTGGATACAAATGAAATGGACCGTCGATGGTTATATTTCAATGATTATGTCATATATGATATGGCCATAACATTTTATCCTGACGCTTGCATTGAAGAGTACATATCTTAGTTTAGATCTGTATTACATCCATATGTGATTAATACGGAGGAGGATGAGCGTCCTGTACTGGTACCCTCAGATGCACGTGGCCACGGAGCAGTGCCAACTCATCCTCAGGAGTCACATCATTGTCTACACTTGACCTTCCAACATACGGCTGACCCACCATTGTCTCTGCCAAATCATGATTGTGAGAACCACAAATTAATTCAACCATCCACCATTGACCACCTTTGACTGGTTTGCCTCGCAATCTGAAAGGACACTCACACTTCCTACTTCCCGTTCGACTGATATCTACATCTTTTTTTATACTGTTTGTATTTACCTCATCTCTCACAACCTAACAATACGTAGGTCATCCTTCCCCGTTGTCTCGTCCATGTATCCGACCTTAATATAACAATAATAAACCCATAACTATAACCAACACTTCTTGCCCACTCTAACAGCTCATCTCGATCACGAAATACCTACAATAACATATGCCAAATTTTAAAATCATTCATAAAAAAAAAAACATTCACAACCCTGACATTGACCTACCTCATTTGTAGTAAATGTCTCACTACATTCATATGCCCTATGTTCATTATCTAATGCATTATAACTTATTGACTGCTCCATATCAACATCATCTAATACATCCCACACATCAATCTCCCCTATAATTCCCATGTATGAGTCTCATGTAACCATTGGACTGTTGGAAAAAAAAATAACACTTAGCTTCCGGATAAATAAATCCATAAGGCAAAAACAATCATTCTGCATCCAAAAATCCAGAAACCATTTAACCATTTTGGATATGTATATCCGAAATGCATAACATAATTTCGACTAATCATATCCGTAAGCCACTTTTCACCTATGAACCTGGGCGTTCAGAAGCTACAAAAACAAATATTGAATTCTTACGGATTTCTATATCCAAAATTTGTTATAACTGCTTCCGGGTGCCTACATCCGAAATGCAAAAACCAGGCTTCTGGATGATGATATCTAGGACCTGCTCAGTTCGAACGAAACGCGAAAAACAACTTCAAATGTGTTCTTACCTCATTACCTTGGCAACCGCACCTTAGAGTGAAAACGTTTGTGCACAACCCCATTAAAACCACCTCTTTTGCAGCTCAAAGCATCACCAACAGAAAATCAAGTTCCTCTGCACCTCACCATTCACTATTTTTCAAAGTGAAGAAGAGAAGGACACAATGAAATTTTAAAAATTTCGTCGGGTGCCAGTCAAAATTGATCGGGTGCAAAAAGCAATTACCTTATTTTATGGGATAATGTTCACTTTTTTTATTGAATTATTTAAAATAAATAAAAAGTTAATACCGAAAATTAATTAGTATTTAAATTAATCACAAATTGGATATTATTAATTTTAAATAAAATAAAAAGCAACTTAAATACATAATAAAAATATGTCTTTTTTATTCCTACTAAATTACACAATAAAAATGTGTTTATGTTGTGTTGTATTAAATACAGAAAAAAAAACTTATAATTGAAGGTAGGAGTGTGAGTCATAAATACACAAATAATGGGAAAGTCGGACACTGTACCTTGACAATATAACAAAAAAGTGTATTGTACATACGTGAAACATGCTCTTGCAAAAATTATGTTTTGTGAAAATGGGGGGTGTGGGAATAGCAAGGAGTGCGAAAGCAACATGCCCCAACATGTATTGTGATAATAACTTTTGGGCTGATTCTCCCTGCACCATATCATTTATGACTTGCACCCAACACACTTACGTGAAATGCTCATTTTGTCCTTAATGATTGTAATTTTTTGTCTTTTGGATATTTATATCTGTAAGTCAAATTACGAAGTTCTGAATATACAAATCTGGAACTAATATGTCACTTCCAGATTTTACCATTTTGAAGCTTATTTGGACAACATAAATGACCTTCTGGATATCAAGATCCGTAAGCAAACATAAATGAGTTCCAGATCTCAATCCTCAGCACCATTTACAACACACCATACTGGATATGAAAATTCGGAACTCATTATTCACTTTTGGATATGACCATTCGGAAGCTTAAATGAAATATGAAAATGATTTCCAAATTTCAAAATCAAGAATGTATAAAAATGACTTCCGGATATTGAAATCCATAAGCAAATGTGTGAAAATGGTAGAATGGGGTTTTAAAATTTTCGTAGGGTGTGAGTCAAAATTGATTGGGTGCGGGAAACAATTGCCTAACTTTTGTCTTCTTGCAAGGATCCACAATTGGGCTTAAAGACTGGATTATGCTTTTAGACAAATAAAAGGATATTTCTTCCTGCACCCATCATTCTTCTTCCTGCACCCCATCCTTTTTGAAATCCTAAAATTGTCTTTCGCATTTTATTTCAAAATGTAGCTTCCATGGAAGTGTGTGGGTCAGAGATGGGATTGTAGAGATTACTGCAACAAAGATTGAGCTCAAAAAAGGTACGATGGAGCTCCTGGTGTGTTAAGAAGGTTTTGTTGGTGGTTTGAGGTAAAATATGAGACGAACTGTACTCCTTTGAGTTGGATATGGTAACGTGGGTGTTTTTGAAAATGGGATTATGGAAATGACTTCTAGAATGGGAAAATGAATTCCAAAAGTAAAAATTTGTAAGGGAAAAAATACATTATGGAATGTGGTGCTCTAGAATGAAAAGTTATTTTTTCAGAATGGTGTTTTCGGAAATGAAGAAATCCATTCCAGAATGGGTGTTCCGTAATCCAACATTCTTTCCTCAGAAAAAACTTTCCAAGATCATTTTCGTCATTTAACATTTTTGATGGGGTGTAGGAAAAGAATGATGGTCTGCAGAAAGAAAAACCCCAAATGAAAACGTACTTTGAAGTTAGAACTCCTTGAACTTTTTATAAACATATCGGGATACCACATTTTATTATGAAAATAGAGCATTTCAAAATTTAAATGATTTAAAATATTCTCAACTGTAATTATCATTACTGTTCAAATAGATTAAGTTATTAAAACTAAAATATTTTAAAGAGATATTAAAATTTTCATTTTACATATTATAAAAATATTCTATTTATATAAAATTCTCATATCCTTTATCTTTTTGTTCTCTTTTATTCTATTGTATAATATTAATTTATTAAATAGTTATAACTGAATACGATTCAAGTGATAAACTTTGTACATGTAGTGCAACTTGTTCAAACCGATAACTATCCTTTTTAATTAATAGTATATAAACTAATTATTGTTAACCTTTTTATACTTTTATTTAATAACAGATGATTATGTATAGTAAGTTTATTACATTTTATAATAGTCATTTTAAATTTTCATTATAAAAAATATTTGATTGATTAGTAGTGTACACATTTTAAATTAATAATTCTCTATAATAAGAAAATACTCGATCTAATAGACTAGGGATTGACTTATATAATTAAAATTCTGAAAGCCTTAATATTGAGATCATAATAGTTACATGACTTTCGATTTTACATGTTATGTGACAAGTCCGAGATTACCAAAATGACTTAAAAGGAGTTTGAAATTTATTGATTGAAACTTGATCTCAAATTAATTGTACTATGTGTTTAATTAGGGGATATTTAACGCAATCTAAGTTTATGTTTTGGATTGAGGTGAAGTCCTGGTGTTGCACCCAGAGTATATTTTTGTACTTAAAATCAAAAACTGAAATGCAATAAAGTTTCTATAAATCAAGTAAACACAATACCATCTCATCATAATTACCAAGAGAAATTAAGCCATCATTAGCAAGGGGTTGGAAAATAATACATAAACTTTGCTTCTTTACTTATCATTCAAAATTAAGTTTAGAGAGCATTGAGAAGTACTTTTAGACGCTGCAACGCTTGTATTAATGCAATAAGTGTTACTAAAATTAAAAATAAAGAGGCGTGGAGCAGTGAGCATTGGAATATACTCTGCTCTCTCAGTTTTGGAAAACCAAATCCTCTGCTGAGTTCTGACCACAAAAGCAGAAGGAAAAAGACAAATTGGAAATTTTGTTTTAAAAAAAATATAAGCAGGCAGAAAGGAGAAAGGAGGGAGGCATAGCCCCACTTGCAGATAGCGAGTAGGGAAAAGTCAGAAAAACAATTATAAATACATTCTGATAAAGCATTGGAGGAACAGAACAAAACAATGGCATTTCATCACGCTACCACACTAACCAATCTACTCTTAAATCCTAAGTTGTAGCCACAAACAGGTACACCTTTTTCAGTTACACACAAACATAGCCTCCTCCTAAACTAAACTTAGCACAGCACCAGTGGTAAACTAAATAATAAATAATTCACATATTATATCACCATGTATATACGGTGGAAGCCAGAAAAAATGAAGAATAGAAGGAAAATGAGAAGAACTAGTGAGAGGCTACAACGCTTTTCTTGCTGAAGAGGCTGCGCAGGTTAAAAAGCTTACCCCCTACATTGCCATGAGCTGGGTTACTGTTCCCACTGTTACTGTCACTGCGAGGGATGTTATCAGAACCGCCTCTGACTCCAATGCCACTATTCTCGTCACTTCTACAGGTCAAGTCATGTCGGTAACCGATGCACATTGGGACATTCAAATTCAAAACCTTTGTTTCTGGGTTGCCCGAGCCGCCGCTCAGTTTGCTCCGGCGACTTTTCGGTTTCATGTCGTGGTTGAGAGGCCAAGCTTCTGGATTCTTCGCCCGGCGGACCTGCCAGACTGGGCTGCTCCTTCCTAGATGGACTCCGCCCCGCCCCGGGCTGCTGGGCCACTTCCTTGACTTGGACTCTCCCGCCGAATTGCTCCGCGAGCACGGCGCGCTGTTCGCTTTGCGGGTCGCCGGAGCGAATATTTTGGGTCGGGTGCCCGCGTTGCCCGCGGACCTGCTCCGGGAGAATGGCCATATGTTGATGTTGAGCTCCGCTGAAGAGGCGACGCCGTTTTTTTTCTCTTTCTTCTTAGCGTCGGTGCTGCTTTCTGCGTTTTTCTTCTTGAAAATGTCTTTCCAGCGCTTGGACGCGGTGGCAGTGGCGGCGGAAGTGGAAGTGGAGTCGGTTAGAGGCGGGGACGGTTCCGGGTCGGGTGGGTAGTGGGGTTGGTGGGGTTTGTTCAGGAGGTGGAGAGGAAGGAGGACCCCGTTGACGAAGAGTTGATCTGCGGAGAGAATGTGAGGTTGTGGGAAAGAGGGGTTTCGAACCATCCAGAACTCGAATTCTGGCGAGGCACAAGGGCTGGTTCTGGTTCTGGTTCTTCCGGGTGAGTAGGGTTTTTTGGTGTCCATGGAGATTCGGAGAGTGAGATGTGAAGGTGGTGAAGCTGTTACCAATATATCGGCTTTTGAAGAGTTGGTGTGTGGGATGTGAATGTGCTGAGAGAAAGGAAAGTGTTTTCAATTGTTTTTACTATGCAAACTCCTTAAATTCTATTCTTTTTAATAAAAAATAAAATCACTTATAAAAAATACATTAACATGATGTAAAATCCCTTATTTAATATTTTTGAAATAAATTTATAAATGAGATGATGTGTAAAAAATAAAATAAATAATATGGAATGAGTTAAATAGGCTTAGAAGGTTAGGGCTATTTTGGGTGCAGGCAAGGCCATGTATGACATAAAAGCATGCCATTTGGCATATAATAATTGGTTGGAAAGAGGATAATTAATATGTATTTAATAAAACAAGTGAACCATAGTTATGCTAAAGCTTTGGGGGCACGCACCTACCCCACTCTCATCTGCTTCTACTGTGCTTATTTCAGGATGTGACATAACATTATCTTTTCTCTTTTCTTAAAACTTCCACTAATATTTTATCTCTCATATATATATATATATATATGTGTGTGTGATTAAGAACTTTATTATATATATATATATTGAAAGAAGTGAACTTATCAAATAAATTTTAAAATTTGAAGGTTTTTTTTTTCCATTTTAACTAAAATACTAAAAAATTCTACTTATAGTTTTAGAAACCGTGTTTGGAATTAATATAATTTTAGCAAGAATTTTACTCACACTGTGCACTTTAGAATAGGAAAAGTTATGGTGCGTTGCACCTTCTTAACATTTACAATTTCAACAAATGAAATTATGCCCCCATGAGAATCTAATAACGATGGATTAATACGATTATGTATAAAACATTTTTAAACTAAAAAGTGACATTATTTTTTAAATCATATTGGATAAAATCAGAAATAATTCATGAAGAAAATGATATTTTTAATATGGTTATGTCAACTTTTTAAACTATTTTAGAACAAGAAAATCTACTCTCTAACAATATATAGAATTATTGATAAGCGTTTCTATATGTTCTTTTTTTATTTATTTTGTTATACAAAATTATATAGGTTAATTCTCATGTTTTGAAAAAGACATCACAATGTTTTATAAACTTGCTTAAATTATAATAAAAATACGTATAACAAAACTTGTAAAAAAATGATTTTATTAACATCTTTATATTATATCAAACTTATAAATATTATATATATAATTAATAAGTTACATTTTGTTGACAAATATTTGATCTTTCTTGACAAATATATAATTATTTTTATTTTCTTGTATTATCGTTATGAATTTCACTATATCTTCAGTCTAAAGTGAATTTGGTTAAGTGTATTATGTAAAATTAGATGTGAAAACTAATTTTACAGTTACAAACTTTGTTAATAGAAATTTATCCTCTTTCATTTTATTATGATATTTTGATAAAAAAATACTTTTTAAAAAAATAAACTTTAAACTTAACTCAATTTTATAAAATAATATCTAATTTTTTTTATACAATCAAATATTTTTGTATATAACATGAATATATTATAAATATATTAAAATAGAGAAAAAAAGGTTGAATCTGAATTCCAGAAGCAATGCATATATGGGTACTGAGTTGTAGAATAATGTCATATCAAGAATATGAGGAGACAAAAGAGAGTGTCCAATTGGTGAGTCTTGACTTTTATGCCTATTATTACACACCAATGATGCTCTGCTCAAAATTTTCATCTGCATTTACGTTCTTGTCACATATTTATCATTTCTGTCCTTGAATTCAAAATTTTCCCAAGATGTTATTGAAATTTTGAGTTGAATAGTACAATTTATGTGTGCAATAAAACTGAGTATATAAAACAAATCAATCATTAAACTGTGAAATGGGGAGATGGGATGGGGGTGGATACATCAAAATGAGATTGTCATGTAGTGGCAGAGAAGTGCCTAAGAAGAAACCTTAGAAGAAACCCAATCGTAAATGGGCTCCAGCTGAAGCCCATTTCTTTCGTAAAATATAAAGTGGGACCATTACTAGTGGACACAGAAGTGGGGCCCACCAAAAGTACGTGGAAGGTAGTGTTAATGGCCTTTGTTTGTTTGTTTGGAGGCAAAAAGGAGTCATGTGATGCGCAGGAAAAAAACAATACCATTTTTCTCTTATGCTTTGTTTTTAGTAAGGGAGAAGTGGATTTAAGATAATTTAAAGAAAAAATATAAAGAAAGTCAAGATGTTTGGATTAACTAAATATAGTGAAAAGTATAGGAAAAGTTTGTGAATGATATGATGAATGTGATTGAAATTATATTTTTTAAATTGATAAAAATGTAAATTTACAAATTTATTATTATATTTAAAAATTCTTAAAAAGTTAATTTTATTTATTTCTTTATAAACTATAATTATTTTTCATTAAAATATTTATAATTATAAATATTTGATAAAAACTTATTTTTATATTAAATAAAATTATTATTTTTATTTTTACTCTTTTGTAATTAATATAATTATTATTTTTATCATTAAAACATATTTTTATATTTTTTCTATATTTATAATTTATTATATATAAAATATGATTAATTATGTTCTTTAATAATAATTATTTTTTACAGTTTTGATTATATTTTTTATATTTAAATTATAATTTTATTTAAAATAAAAATAAAAACTATTTTATTTACAATAATTTTTCAACTTTCTTGCTACACAATAAATCATGACCTTTCTTTTGCTGATAAACAAACACTTCCTTATGGATAAATTCTAGTGTTATAAATTTATTAATAAAATGTGTAATAATAATAACTATTATTTTTCTCTTATAAATAATTAATGGAAATACAAAGTTACTTTTTACCATTTATAAAATAAATTAGTTATCAGTTATATCAATAAATAGGAACTTTTTGTGAGAGAGTCATCTCCAAAGTTTTATTGCATGATATATTAGTTTAAAACAAATTATACTTTTTACTTTCATTTTTACATGCATGAGTATAATTTTTCAAACCTTTATAATTTTTAACTATAGTGTAAAATTAACAAACTTATTATATATATTCTAATTTATGTATTTGATAATGTAAAAAGTTTTTACACTATCAACTATATACTCATAATTTTGTAAATAATATGAGTGATTATTATGTGTACTTGGAAAACAAAACCACAACTTTAAAGCTAACCCTAACTTAACATTGCATATTATGAAGACACATAATTAATTTAGATTAAATATTAGAAGTTGGCAACATTGGAAGAGATAGAGTTGATATGTGAAATTATATGTTAAGTGTAGGATTGTGATATTATTAGTGTAAGTTATGACTCACCTTTCCGTTTACTTGCCACAATCAATTGCAATCAATTGAAGGTTAATTGCCACAATCAATTGTAATCAATGGGAGGTTAATTGCCACAATTAATTCTCATCAAATGGAGGTTTCATACTACAATTAATTGTCATTAAAAGAAGGTTAATTACCATTAATTGTATTTATTATTGTTTTGGGGCTATTTATCTATTAGCCTAATAAGAATTCATTGTACTCCCAGTACCATTATAGTGGAAGTTTTGGCTCTCTCGCCGATGGTTTTTTACCTCTATTTAAAGGGATTTTCCACCTAAAAATTCTGGTATCATTCTCACTTTACTTGTTACTTTAATTTCTCATAATCTTTGGTTGAAATTATTACGCTTCCGCACACGATATCCCTACAAATTGGTATCAGAGCTTTT
>Ga0123342_1003492_pt1 | contig 25167 bp, 14 predicted proteins | sample Turbeawhitnodule_FD_89960 | JGI IMG/M metagenome (GOLD analysis project Ga0123342, IMG submission 89960) | Root nodule microbial communities of legume samples collected from Mexico - Turtle bean Mexico white nodule | ecosystem: Host-associated > Plants > Roots > Nodule | place: Mexico: Nepantla... | reverse complement strand
CGACTCAACAAATCCCTTTATGGTCTCAAACAAGCATCTCGAACATGGTTTTCAACATTTTCTCATGTGATTAAATCTGTAGGATTTCAACCGTCCAAGACAGATTACTCTCTATTCACAAGAGAGAATAACTCATCATTTATTGCCCTTTTGATTTATGTGGATGATATTCTTTTGAAAGGAAATGATTTGACAGAAATTTAGCGTGTTAAAGATTGTCTATTACAACAATTTCACATTAAAGATCTTGGAGACCTAAAATATTTTCTAGGGATTGAATTTTCCGGTTCCAAAACTGGTATTTACATGTCCGAAAGAAAATATGCGTTTGATATTTTGCAGGATACGGGACTCACAGATGCTCGTCCAGACAAATTTCTAGGGGTGGCAAAGCGGGTTGGCCCGCCCCGCTTTGACCCGCCCCGCTTTGGCCGCAAAATGCGAGCCGGGTTGGCCCGCCCCGCAAAAATAATGCGGGCCAGTTTTCGTGACCCGCCCCGCGTGCGGGCTAACCCGCATAACTTTTACAAATAAAAAAAAAATAAAAATTATATATAAATGTAATATGAGAATGGTGGAAGTTTAAGGAGGAAGGGATTAAATCTGGAGGAAGACGGCGGTGGAGGGCGACGGTCGCAGATGGTGGTGTTGGCGGTGGACGACGATGGTCGCAGTATGGTGGTGTTTGCGATGGAGAGAAGGAATCGGGAGGAAGAATGACAGCGGCTGGCGGTGGAGGACGGCGGAAACGGTGTCGTTTGCTTCGCAGTGGTAGTCGATCGCAGGTGCCGCTCGTGGTAGTCGCATATGTTGTTGGTATTTTAGGGTTTCAATTGAATGTGATTTGGGGGAAAAAAAGGCACCAGCACAGCAGCATCAGCTCAACACATGCGGACCCCTAATGCACACAGAACTTCGTAAGCGGGTTGGCAGGTCAGCCCGCCCCGCCCCGTCGTAAGCCCGCACGGGCCGCGGGTTATGCGGGGCGGGCTTAAGTGGGTTGGCGGGTCAGAAAAGGGAACCCGCCCCGCGTTTTTTGGTGCGGGCTGCGGGCCGGCCCGCGCGGCCCGCCCCGTTTTGCCACCCCTACAAATTTCCAATGGAACAATACCTAAAACTCACACCAGACGATGGAGAGTGAGTCGCCTGATATACCTCATGGTTACTTGGCCTGACATAACATTTTCGGTTCGGACCCTAAGTCAATATATACAGGAGGATCCATGCCGCAATTCGAGTTCTAAAGTACATCAAAGGATCACCAGGACAAGGATTGTTATTGCCATCCGAAAACAATCTGACATTGACAGCTTATTGCAACTCAGACTGGGGAGGTTGTCAGACAACTCGGAGATCAGTATCTGGGTATTGCATTTTTCTTGGTTCTTCTATTATCTCATGGAAGTCAAAAAAACAAACAAACGTATCAAGATCATCAGCGGAAGCAGAATACCGCGCGATGACCAATATTTGTTTGGAGATAGTTTGGTTGCGATATCTCTTGCAGGATTTAAAGGTGTCATGTAACTTGCCAACTCAACTTTTATGTGATAATCAAGCGACATTACATATAGTAGCAAACCCAGTATTTCATGAACGCACAAAACACATTGAGATAGACTGTCACCTTCTGCGAGAAAAATTACAAGCTGAGATAATCAGTCCTTCATGTGTACCGACACAGTATCAGCTCGCAGATATATTTTTACAAAGGCATTGGGCAAGGAACGGTTTTTGACGCTACGACACAAGTTGGGGGTTCACGATCTTCACCTACCAACTTGAGGGGGAGTATTAAGGAAATAATAATTATCAATTATCAAATTATATGCAATTATTGTATGCAATATTGTACGATATTGTACCCAATTATATGCAATTAATTTAATAATGATAGAATCTCATGATTAGTATTCCTACCTAATTAGATTGTAATTTGGAGAGTAAGAAACATCTTTTTTTTATTATTTTTTTTATCATTTTTTTATAGTTCCTATTTCTTTGAAACCTTATAGGAATCCTCATAACCAGAAAAAATGAATTTGAAAGACAAATAAAACAATTGTTATCAACTGGATTTATTAGAGAGAGTTCTCGTTGTTATGTTTCTCCCTTGGTTTTGGTTAAAAAGAAAGATGGTTCTTGGTGTTGTTGGACTGATTTCAGAAAACTGAATGCTATGACTATTAAAAATAAGTTTCCTACACCCTTGATTGATGATCTCTTGGATGAATTGTATGGGGCTACTTATTTTTCAAAGTTAGACGTAAGAAGTGGATACAATCGGGTTAGAATGCATCCATCAGATATTTATAAAATAACTTTTAGGACTCATAGTGGTTTGTATGAGTGGGGTAATTTTGCCTTTTGGGCTTAGTAACGCCCCTGCTATATTTCAAAATCTTATGAATGATATTTTCGACCTTATTTAAGGAAATTCATATTGATTTTCTTTGATGATATATTAATTTATACTAAGACTTGGACAAACTATATTAGATGCATTGACATAACTTTGACCATATTACGCAATCATGTTTTATTTTTGAATAAAAAGAAATGTAGTTTCGGAAAGACACATGTATATTATTTGGAACATCAAATTTTTATGCAAGGACTAATGTATATTATTTGGAACATCAAATTTTTATGCAAGGAGTCCTTGGACTTTTTCCTTTTTTTAATATGTTTTTATTTAAATTAGTGAAATTAAAGTTATTTTTTAAAAAACTTATATTTCTCATTGCAATTAATTTAAATTTATTTTTTAAAACTAAAATTATTTGTATTAATATTTCATTATGTAGTTTTATTTAAATTTAAGGATAAGATGAAATTTTTACTTAATTTTATAATTTAAAAATTATTTTTAAATAGCTATGAAACTTTTTAAAAAGAAATATAGAAAATATCTATTGATATGAATATATATACTCAAAAATACAAAAAGAAATTAAAGTATTTTTTACAGAAAACCTGTACCTCTAACCCATTGTAATCCAAAATAGGGATTTCACCGAACCAATGTAGTTGAATCTTAAAAATGTGTGTGCACAATTAAACGGGTTGCTAAATAATAACACTGTTTTGAATTAAGAAATTGAATTAAGAATCAGAAATAGGTGATAGTTGCAAAGCTAAGGGTAGGAGAAAACAAAAAATGAAAAAATGTTACTAAAATCCATGTAAAAATCACATGTTATTTGACAATGAAAATCACAGAAAACACACGCACTCCCCAAAAACTAAAAGCCAATAGGTTAAGCGCTGCGGATCCATGTGCCTCCGCTGACTTAAAATAATAACCGTAGAATAGTAACGAATCCAAAGGTGTAGATTTAAACAAAGCAAAACAGAGGGGATCCGTGTGAACCTCCTTTCCACCAATCAGAGTTTACGATTTTCCTCTCTCACCACTCTATATAAATGTCTTTCCACACCCAATCTTCCCTCATCCATATTCTAGCTATCTCTTTTCACAACCGTTATTTGCTACTTCTAGAATCAGTGAAGCCATGTCCACCGCCGCGCAAACCAGAGTCAAGAAAACAGCGGTCACCAAGAAGCCCCTCTCCCATCCTACCTTTGCCGTGGTATTTTCCGATGACTTTTTCAATTCAATTCATTGCGCTCTTGTTCTATTCTAGTTTTCTTAATTGTTTGTTTGCATTTGTTTGTTGAAGATGATAACGGAGGCCATTGCGAGTCTGAAGGAGAGAACTGGGTCCAGCCAATATGCGATAACGAAATTCATTGAAGGAAAGCACAAGGAGTTGCCTCCTACCTACAAGAAACTTGTTCTCCTTCATCTCAAGAAGTCTGTTGCTGCTGGCAAGCTTGTCAAGGTCAAAAACTCCTTCAAACTTGCACCCACCAAATCTGCACCCACCAAACCTGCCCCGGTTAAGGCTACTATTGCTGTTCCTAAAAAGCCTAAGTCTGTTGCCAAACCCACCGCCAAGGCCGCCACCAAGTCCAAGGCTGCTCCTAAGAAGAAGGCTGTTGCTAAGCCCAAATCTAAGACTGCTGCCGCAGCTGCCAAGCCTGCTAAGGCAGCAGCCAAGAAGGTTGTTGCCAAGTCTGCCAAGAAGACTCCTGTAAAAGCCGTGAAGAAGGCCAAGAGTGTGGTAAAGAAACCCAAGAGTGTGAAATCTCCGGCCAAGAAGGCCAAGAAGTGAAGGAAGCAGAGTGGGGTGGATTTTGATTTGATGTTATAGTGTTATCTATTTCAGATGGATTCCTAGTATAGGTGGATATATTGTTAGGAAGAAAGAGTATTTGATGTAAATTCCTTTGTTAGAAAGAGTTCTTGTTTGCATTGAATACAGTTCTTGATTATTCACTTCTTGGTTTCTTTTATAAATTGGATTCAAATTTTCATTTTATTGTCATTGCCGTTGCTCCTTATAGAGTTTCTAGAGGTAAATTGTGTTGTGATAAGAAAATGTTTGTGAATTGTTGTGTTAAGAAAATGTTTGTGAATTGAAAGAATTCTCTCAATTCATCTTATACTGTGAACATCAATTGAAAGAGTAGTTTGAAAACTCTACTATATCTATAGCAATTTGCTGCAGTTGTTATTTTTATTATTAAATGTGATCACCTTTGATTTAAGGTGTTTTGTTGTGGTAGGAAATTAATCTGGTGAGAAGTGCATGAGCTTCTGTGGTTTCTATTGAAAGTGGCTAAATTGATTAATCTGGTGAGAGACGCATGACCTTCTGAGTGCAAGGACTGAGCAATAGTATGATTTACAGACAAGTGGGCTATTGAATTTGTAGCCTATCCTGTTTACTTAGCAGTTTTGAAAATCAAATCTTTATAATTTTGATAAAGAATACAAGTTACTTAGTTTTTTTAATTCTTAATGTATCACTGTCTGGAAGTATGTTTTTTCTGTAAACTTATTTGTTTTAATGTTTTTTTATCTATAATCCATATTAACTACTTTTTTTAATAGTCTAATATCGATTTCTAATTTGAAACTTGATGTGTTCACAAAAGAATTCTAATCAGAGCCATAATTTTATAGAATAAGCAATGATCCTATATTAATTTAAGTGTGACAAATTTACAATATGTAGTATCATGAAAGCTTAAATTTGTGCAAATAAAAAAGAGTGAAGTTATTAGTTATTCACCTTTTTTAAGGATATTCTCTCTAATAACTTGGAATAGTAATACTTATCTAAATTCAAACACGTATTTTTGTTTAATTTTTCTTCCAAATAGTACGTAGTCTCTGTTTGAAACTACAAAAGTAACAGAGTAGAACACATAAGAAGTGAAGAAGAAGAAAACAAAATGTGAAACACTGAGGCACCCCTGATGGTAGTCCTTGAGAAAGCTAATTATATTTAAAACGGGTGGACCAGTCTGTGGGGAAAATTCATACATTGGTACAAAACATATTACATCAATAACTCTCATCAGTATATAGGAAGACATAATAAGGTGTAGCAATATAAGTTACAAAACATATACACCGCAAGTCACAAGAGTCAGTCCGGGTGAAAAGAAAATTAAGCCTTTTTTGGTCTCAGCGGTCATGATTGAACTGAAATGTCTGGATTTGCGCGATCTGTGATGTTGGGAGGAGCCGTTTTTGTTTCCTTATCCACTTTGGATCGTTCTTTGGGTTTGCAAACGCCGTTGTTGTTGCTGTTGCTATTGCGTCGAATGTTGTTTTTGTGAGGGAAAGGGGCATTGGAACCACTCTTGATGTGACCTCCACCTCCTGTGCTGTGACGGGCACGACTACAAGCTTCAGGAGATGCGTTCACAGTATCCCCAAAGCTCCTTCTCCGACTTAGTTTTGGTGATTTTGGTCGAGTCAGTGGCAGCTGTAACTCACCAAACCAAACCCAATTCAAACATTTTTCCAACAAAAAGGCTCCAAATTCAAAGAAACAAAAATACTGTTATCCATCCCTTTATTTCAGAAATTCTTATTCTAGTTTAAAATTAATAGATTAGAGGTCAAATTACCTTCTTTAATTCAGTCTTAGGGGGAGGCCCTTCATAGTAGAAACTTGGTACTGGATTTGCTTTGATTACCAAATTCCTTCTCAACTGCTTGATGGCTGCTTCTTGCTCTTCCTATCATTAATAATTAATGACAAGTTATTTTACCAATTCAATTCGCAAAACGCAACATGGGAGGATAAACATAAAACAAGCTTATAAAACAAGCTTTGGTAAAAGGTATGAGGGTGATGTTTCTAGTCCGAAGAGGAACAGAAAGATAAGAATGTTTAAATAACAGTGTGTCATGCAACTACAAGATAAAAGCAGTACCTTTATCCTTGCCTCATACTCGTTTTTCTCTTCTCGGAGAGCTCGATGCTTCTCCTCCAACTTCATATAAAACTGGATGCATAAAATAACAATATCAGCATGGAACAATCCTGTGTTTTAAAATATATACAAGAGTCAACTTGTCAGTAAATCAATACCTCCCTCCGTTTCTCTGCACGTTCGGAGCATCTAAATGTAGGGGCTGAACCGAGAGTTACCTTAGATCTGGCTGTGCGCATAGACATAGCACTAGTATTTTTGGTCAAGGAACATTTGATAAAGTAACACCAGTATTGTTTGGATGGTTTCAAAATAAGAAAATAATCTCACTAAAATCCATAATGTTATAAATGTTTTAGACTCTACAAGTATGAAGTGTGACAAGCCAAAAGATTCTTCTACTGTAGGTAAAACTTGCTCTGTTAACAATAAACCATAAAAAATTCCATGTTTAGAGGATACGAGGAAGCAACAGACCAATTGTCCTCATCATCAAAGTTCTTCTTATCACGTTGCAACGGCTTGCTTGATGAAAAAGGTGAGTTTGGCTGAAAAAATGGATTTTTTTTGTTAGTTACTCAAACAAAGAAACAAACGAATACACATGTGCAACTGCAAAGCATCGCGGCCAACGTCAAAACATATAGATAGGAAGACTATTAACAAAAAACCTTAACAAATTAGCAATGCTTACAGAATAAACCATTCATGTATTTCTTTGCCATGGTATTTTGAGCTTCCAAGATCGAACAGATTTGAAATTGATCTGATACTTTTGTATGTCTCAAATTTTTAATCCCATAAATTATCTTCATTTCATGCTTTAAAAATTCCTTTGGCAAGCTTTCTTGTTTAAATGACAGAGGGTTGAGAAACTAAACCTGTCTAAGAAACATACTCGCACAAACAAAGCATGCCTTAAAAACAAAATGAAGATCCTAGTTCTGTAATTCTAAGTAAAACTGGAAACAACCTATTAATAACATATATGCATAACATTCACTAGGTTTATTACACGTCCTTGGCTAAGTTATATGAGTACGTATGAATTGAAGTGGTTCATGCTTCAACATCAACGTGTGATGGCATAACAACAAGGACCATCAATTACCTGTGAATTCTTTGATGAGATAGGTGAGTGCATGTTATCAGTGTTCGGTGACAAATTCAGACTAGTTGCATCAGGTTCAGTATCAACATTCTGTGTGTGAGATTCATGCTTTTCAGTAACCAGATCAGTTGGATGTGTAACAAAGTGACTAGTATGCTCTTTTCCAGCAGGCGGGCTAAACTCAATACTGTCACCCATTTTGAGCACTTCAGAATTCTCAATCTCCTCCTCTGGCAAGTCAGTATTACAGTTCGTTGTTTTGGCACTCAAAACAGCCATCTTCTCATTGCCTTTCTCCACAAAAGAATTACCTTTGGTATCCTTTACCTCATGGTCCTTTGCCTGAGCCTTAGCTGCTGCCATTTTAGGAGAAATGCATACATTATCATTAGAACTACCATAGGAAGCTGGTAGTACACCATTTGGCTTCTTGTCCACAACTTGCATTCCTGTAACTTCTCTCCCCATGGTGCTGCAGGATATAATTTACAGGATGAGTAACACAAGACTCAGACAAAGATTAATGTAGAAATTTCATCTATCAGCACTAAAAATTGAAGAAATACTACACAATGAAAACAGAGTTAAGCCACCCCATAAACCAAACAAAAAGTTACTTCATATGTTTAAGGTGAGTTTAGAACACTGTCCTGTAAATGAAGTTAAAAGATTAAGGGATTAGTTAAATATCCTTATACAGATTAAAGAAATAGTAAACAAAAGCTACTTCTTCTGTTATAAACAGATCCAGTAGAGCACCCAGTTCAAAAATAAAAGGTTCACATGAATAGATTCATTAGAATTAGCAATTTTGAAAATTTCATCACCCGCTCTGTAACCTCCAAATTCTGAGCTAATTATTTTCCATTTTAGAAAAGAAAAAAACTTCTCATCCTCAACGCGCTTTGACGTAGAACGAGAGAAAACGGCAAGAGGAGCCTTTTCAAGGTATGATTCTCCGGCATAACTGCATAGTTTTCAGAAGTACGCACTAAAATTTCATATAAGAAGCTAAAATGAAAATTAGAAAGCTACTCCAATATGATCTTTAAAATAAAGTGAATGAAAGATAAAAAAAAAAAAACGTTTCCCTTTGTCTGGAAGAACAGAAACAAAGTCGCAAAAGGACTAATTCGAACAAGTAAATTCACCAGTAACATGTGTGATGAGTCAGTAGAGAAACCAGAAAATTAAAGCTTTTGGAAAAGAAAAAGAAATTACATAAACCCAGCAAGTGAAGGAATCAACCGAAGAAATAACAACAGTTAAAATAAAGAAATAAATAGAAAAGGAAAAAAGGAAATCTAATTCCACTTTTGACCCAATATTCACATCCCCATTTTGAAAAGGAAAAGGCTCACAGTTGGCGGTGAAAGAAGATGAGGTTCTCAGGAGCTAGCTAGCACTGGGGAGTATCAAAATCAACGAATCAGACGAAAGATCAAAGAAAGGAAAAGCCCACATCACAAATCAAAAAAACAAGCAGAGGAGAGTGGAAATGGCAGATAAATCTGTCCACAGTAGCGCGAAGCAGAGTTAGGTGCAACAGAGATCGACACCCACATTGTAAAGCAAAAAAAAAACCGTAGAACGGGAACAGAGTCAGCAAAGAATGAGAGAAATGTAGCTTACAGTTGTGGCCTGATCTCACGAGATCTCCTTCTACTTCTTCTTCCTCTTTCTTCCTTCTTTCCTCTCTCTCTTCTCTCTCTCTCTTTGCGTGTGTGTCTCTGGTTGTGTGCTTGTTTTGTTTTATTTCGTTGTGGGTGGGTGCCAAATACAAAGAAAGTCCAAAATTTATGTTTCAATAATATTCTTTTGCTTTATCAAAAACCTCCTTTCTCTTTTTTATTCTCACTCTCCTCCTGTTTGTGTTTATGTTCCTTCCATGGTTTAAGATTATTTATAGATGATTTTTTCTGGTTTTTAACGCCGATTTTTCACCGTGGCACTTTTCTCCGTTGCTTGTAGGAACCGAGCATTAACGGCGTTTAAGTGAGAGTGTGGTTAAAGTCAAATGAAAATGAAAATGTAGAGTAAAAGGAAGACGAATGATTCAGTCATCCAACAGATAAGGTATATGCTTTGGTCTTATAGATATGCCTAAATATAGCCAAACAATTATAGACTACTACACCAATTTCTCCACACAAATAATACACAACCCTTTCCTTTTTTTTCCTACATCAAAAATGCATTTTTCCACACTTAATCACCTTCATCATTTTTTTTTACTTGGGAACAAACACCTAATTACTTATATGGTTACTGTCCACTTTATCATTAGACATTGTGTTTATTAGTGAAAAAGGTACACAATCACAATTTTACATTTGATTAACATTAGTTGTTTGTGTTTTTACACAGTGTTAATAATGATGTTGTATCAACATCAGGAGGAATGAGCGTGATTATAGGATATTAATTGTAAGCAAAGAAAAAAGTAGTGGAAAAGAAGAAATGCATTTTCTGTTATAAAGTTGTTGAATAACTAATCTAGAATGTGTTTTTAAAAAAAACAAGTATACGTACTGCACTTTAATATATGAGAGAATTGTTTGTTTTCATCAGAATAAAGCATTTAATTTACATCAACTTCAATCCAGTTTTATATCATATATCATTCATTAAAGTGTGAAGTTACTTTACATGATTTCGATCATAATCCAACCTTGTTAAGAAACTTAAATAAAGATCTCATTCGGGTAATGTTAATTAGTTCTTCTATTCGTCCCAAAAGTAACAAAACTATTTAGACGTGTTAATCTCCCATGTAATAATAAACTATAATCAATTATCCTGAATCATATTTATTAGATTTTTTATTTATTTTATTAGTTCAATAGTCGTTTAGAGGTAGATGAATAATAACAATTTATATACACATTCCTTTTTTAATTTATCGAGATATTTTTAAAATTAAAATTGTGAAAAAATTTTAAACTCTAAAGCTAAATACTATTTCAATAAATTTAAGCACCATCCATAAGACAAAAAGATATTCTAAAGATAAACTTGTAAAAATATGTACTTCTAAGAACAAAAACGTAAAAATTTCGAGATTAAAACGAACAATATGTGAAATACTTGATGTGATAATTGAACATATCGATAAGTCGGAATAGTTTTTTTATTTTATTAACTTTTATGTTTTTGTTTCCTTTTATGAAATTGGGTATTCTACCTCTTTCTTGAAAGTAAAGCGACAATTTGATAGTACAATGGTAATGATTAAAAGTGAGCACAATGAAGGACAGGTTTAAGCAAGAATATCTGAGTGGAATTAGAGGAGTAGGATTAGGAAGGGATAAAAAACGGAAGCTAGTGGGCACAGTAACACCACAAAAAAATCCTTCTTTTCACTTTTCCCCTCTCTTTTGTGGGGTTTTGTTTGATCTTCTTCTTCCCTCTTCACTCTTTCCAAATTTCTATTCTCCATCTTTATTTAATAACCGTGCCTGCCATTTGACCAGACATAAAGGTTAGGTCTGTCACCCAATAACTACTACTAGTTAGTGAGTAAGAATGATGCATACTCATCACCCCAACCGCTACAACCATCTTCACTCAATTCACTCTCAATATTTCCCCTCGATGCTACCGTGGAACCACATCGTAAAATCACGTGACAGATTAAATGTAACTTTCATTTCTAACTCGTGAATATTATCATTATGGCATCAAATCTCTTCCCATATGTTTCTCTGGGTGTGGACAAGGTTCAGGCTTCACAAATTTGTCTGACACATACTACCCACTTGCAACCATCATGCTCAAGATAAATTCCATGTCATTAACATGCTCTCATTTTAGTGCTACCACTTGAAAAATGCGTACGTACCAGACTTAGAAGCTATGCATAGAATCGTGACACAAATTGTGAAAGTTCTGTTTTTGATAGAAAACTGCACGTTTAACCTTCATTCCATTATATGCAGGTATGCATATGGTTGATTAATTGTTCTCGTCACAAACCCCGAGCTTCTTTCTTAAGATAAAAAGTAACATCTTGAAAGTGTATTTTTTCTTGTTAGGTAGGTGTATAATCAATCAATGATAAATGCACACCATTTTGTTTTCTTCCGGATGATTAAACGTTCAGAGATCTTTACCAAATTCATGTAAACAGAAGTTCCTAACATTTTCTTTTGTATCATGATTGTTCACAAAGCATCATCAAGACGAATGTTACTTGCCAAGAGTTTTTTTATTTTAATACACTATCAGTAGATAGGGTAACAAAAATGCCAACCAAGAAGCTTATGTTGCAAGCTATATATATATATGTTTATTTTTTAATACGAGCTAACTCGATAGGTAACTCACTAACTCCTTTTTTTCATCATAACATGTTCCCACACCTTCTTTATATAGTCGAGGTACAGTAGCAGGGACACCTTTTCTCTTTTTTCTCGTTTTGCTCATCTTCTATGGCGGCCATTCTCCTTTTGAATTTGAAGGTGCAAAGGAGCTAACTGTTTCAATCTGAAACTCTTCCATTTCAAATTCCCCTATTAAAAAAGGTGTAGTTTGGTAAGTAGAAACTAGCAATAACTTCATTATCAATTTATGGATCGTGTTGATTAGTAACTAAATAAAGTACTGCGACACTTGAAGGTAGATAGAAAAGCCTTTAAAAAAGAGGTTCTTTATTGGCAGTGGAGAATAAGAGAATCCGATATATTAATTGTTTGTTTTAATAATGGCATATGTTGGTAGAAAATATTATTAATCACAGATAGTATCTTGCACTGGCTTAAATTAATTGGCCAAATTATTCATCACCTATGTTCTGAGAGCTTTTACTTCGTGCCTACTTTGACATTGTTGTATACCAAAAAATTTGAAACCAATATATATGTAGCTTCTTTGTTATTGTATATGTGTGTATTATCTTTGAACAAGAGGGGTCAAAATTAGTGGTGAAGACCGAATAACTTTCTGTCAGAAATGGCTGTAGGAAGAGGCAATGAGACACTCTTCGCAGTCACTTGTCTCTAGACATTCTTTATTGATATATGATATGGTTTTGCATTTGTACGTTCTGGCATTGCTACATTTTGTTGTGGTTTGTGAACACTATTTATGGAGACTTGTGTTTTATTGTCTATCAGTTACGGGAATCTATTCTCCTCCTAATTCCCAAGTCTTCAGCAATGTACAACCTTTGACCTTTGAACATAAAGTATGCTACTGTTACTACACTATGATTTGCCAAGATTTTTGCTTTATCTTGCTGCTTATTCTTTGGTTTTGCACCGACGGGGAAAAGAAAGACTTCAAAAAGATGCTTTGTCATGTTACTTTTGTGTTTCCTCGATTATTTTAATGTTTGATACTATTACATTTCAATAATTAAATTCTGAATTAAAATCCTTTCTCAACATATCTTAATGTAATAAAGTAAGCAGTATCGTTCTATATTTTAAACTAGTTTACAAGAATTGACCATATTTAATCTCTATTTTCAATCGTGGGCAACTTTTGGGCCTCACTTGAATATTCCATTTTTTTCCTCCTTTAATATTTCCACAACCTGAAAAAAGGTGAACCTATGTAATTAAAATGAGGTTTCAAGAAGAAGGCTATGTTCTAAGGTGTCTTGTTTACTCTTTCAATTGACGTGGGTCACTTTAATTTGGCTAAAGAAGTTATCGACGCGGAGCTCTCTCTTATATCATTAAGATTTTGCTGAGGATTCTGTTTTTGTTATTATTCGAGTTATGGTGTCCACTGGTCTTTTTAGTAATTTTTTCTTCATTGACCTTAGAATTCATCATGAAATCCTCAATTCTTATCTTCTTTTCAACATTCACGTCTTCGACCTCATCCAACCTAATAAAACGTCTCAATGCTCTTGACCGGATGAATCTTCTACTAGGTTACATATTTTATAGTATTATTTGGTAGTGTGACTTTAGTTTTGATGACAAATACACATCTTGGTTAGATAAGCAAGTAAAGAGGATGATGTGGGTCGCGGGACTCACACTAGTTTAAGATTGAATGTTTCCTAAATGATGGTGTCTCGACTAGCATTTAGAAGTGTGCAATTTTCATACTTACTTACATATCTTCTCTTAAAGACCTGTGTGGTATTCCGACAAAGACAAAGGAAGGATGAGCAAAAGCTTTCAGCATTCTTTTTCCTTATGTTCGAGTTTTTCCCTATATTGATATATCGCATTGCTCGAGTGTGAATCTTCCTCATGTTGGTAAGTGGGTTTACATATAGCATGTCGAGGAATTTCACGAACAGAGTCCCATTAAAAACATGTGCATGACCGCATCGAATGTAGTTCGAGAATATTGATGGATGTTTTACCATATTGAGTCATGCATCGCCAAAGTGATTTGGTATCTTCTTGTACGAAATTATGTATGGAGGGAGTAATTGGGAAAAGGATTTGAGGTGTGCATCTGGATTTGACAATCCTTCATACTTTCCAATGGTGACTTCCATTTTTAGGAAGTAGAGTCTTCATAACTTTTAGAGTGAAAGGATGGAAACCACTGAGGTTTGCCTCATTTAGCAAGGGCGTTGGAACAACCTTAAAAGGCTTTTGCTGATTATATTCTTGATATTCCTTTCACAATGGGATCCTTAAGCCCAATTTAGAAGTCACGATACGTCATTGGTTTGGTTTACAACTTGGAATTGGTTGACAATTTGAAGTCGGTATGCTCGTATCCTTGTCGTTACCCTCTAAGACATGGTACCGCACATTGGTCGTCTCATGTCCTTAGCAAGTCATTTTTCTACTGGTGTTGGGCCAGACTCAACTACTTGCTCAGTGTGTTGGTTGTTGGCCTACATGTTCTACTTGGATCAATATGTATTCTGGTCTTGGTTGAGTATTGTGAGTTGCTCATGGAGACATTGAAACTCAGCACGATGTTGGTTTCACATGAGTTCCAAGTCCTTGTCAAATTTGCCCTATGTGCCAGCTATTGTGTTTTGGATGCTATCTTCATTCTTTGGAAAGAAACTCTCCATATGTGCTTTTAGGACACCGACAATTGAGGAGTCCATCTCAGAGTTTGGTGATGATGATTCGAAAATTCTACTTCTAATAAGTACCCTAAAATTTGTGTCTGAAAATAAATTTACACAAACCTCATAGTGGGTGACAAATGTTCTTCTCAATAAGGAGTGTGGTTCTCCCAAAATGAAAAAAAAAAAGATATTTCTATAAGTCGAGCTTGAACATCTGAGAATTGATTACCGAACTACTAATGAAAACCCTCCATCTAAGGGGGGACAACGCAGGGAAGAATGTTACGATGTTTAAGAAGTTTTGGAAAGTTAAAGATGTATCTTATGCACTAGTTACGACTTGGAGGATGTTGGAAGATAAGTTAGCCACTAAGACTAATCTGAAAAAGCATGGGATAACGATAGTAAGCTCTATGTGTAGTCTTTGCGAGGTTAAGGAGGAGACTAGTACTCATTTGTTTTTCGAGTGTAGATTTGCATGGTTGTTGTGGAACCATTGCTACGTATGGTTGGAGGTGCAGAGTGCATTTCACAATGTTCTACTGCTAAACTTCTCTCAGTTTAGGATGTGTAATGTGTCTGCTTCGGTAAATAAGGTTTGGAGAGTGATTTGGATGGCAGTAGTCAACGAGGTTTGGAAGCATAGAAACAATGTAATATTTAAAGGGGATGTAGTGAAAGTTTTTGTTTTGGTTCAATTAAAGGCTTGGACGTGGGTCACATCCAAGTCACATTCTGCGCTTTTTTCCTTTTCTGATTGGTGTCTTGATCTTCTGGTTTGTATGATCATGATATACTCTTTTTAGATGTAGGCTTGAGCGCCTTAAGTGATTCTCTCTGGGCTCAGTTAGGAGTATTCTGCATATTTAGGAGTTTGTCTAGTAAGGGAGGTTAAAGGTTGTGTTTAGATATAATGGTTAAATCATCTCTCAAGTGGTTCATATTCAATTATTTTTTATTGCCGATAAAATAAAATAAAACTAATGAAAACTAAGAAAAATTTACAGAAAAGTCTTTGAATTTAAGTCAATAAAAATTAAAAATTATAAAATATAAAAAATTTATAAGATTGAATGAGACAATTGAACAAATAATTTTTATAAATCAATTAGTATTTACTCAATTTTTTATCTTTAGAAATTAAGTTTTGGTGACAAAAAGATACCGTCAGTTATTTAATATTTGAATATCAATTATCTATCCAAATTATGTCAATCAATCCACTTTATTCGAATTTTATGTAAATATCATAATGTTATTAAATATATTTCCATTTATATCACGTGTAGTAAAAATGACCACTTTATTCTCTCAGCTCCAAAAAGTGAGGCATAAACACATTTTAAATTGTTTTATTAATAAACTGAAGGCTGAAAGCCACTTGTTGTGTCCGAGGTACAAGGACTGATTTTAATTGAATTGTGTAATCGTTTTAATTGAAACATCAGTAATTAAGATCTGAAATCTGCGTACGACAATTCCAATATCTAATGCATTTAGATATCATGGCCAATACCTACATGTATTTTACTCAAGCACATATCTGATTTACTTAAATAACCGAAATGTTTTATATTTTTTTATTATAAGTTATGTTAATTTTATTTAATACCTTTATTATAAATAGTAGTTAAAGATTAGTAAAACAATATTATAAGAGTCTATTATGAAAGAATACTTTTTTTTCTTAGAAAATAATATATTTTATTTTTAATGTATTTGTTATAATTGTATTCTTACGGAGAATATTTTTCACCGGTCTTTTTTTAACTCTTGACTTTCTGAGATAGAATTTACGTCTTTCAATTTTTTATTTTCAAGTATTTAGACTGTAAGTATTTTTAGGGTCTCAACAGAGTATCTACGATTATACTCGGACGTTCAAATTAGTATTAGTTCAAATTAGGAGTAAAAGTTTGGATTTAGAGTTCCATTACCTTTTGCTATCAGTGTTTTCACCTATTTCTAGTGATTGTGTTGAACCTTGGTCTCATATATATGATTAATCTAGGTTCAATGGAGGCTAGTTGTTAATTAATTGTAATTTGTCGATGTTTAACTATACAATATTTGTTAATAATGTTCTAATCTTGGAACAGTGTTTTGTGGTGATTAACACATGTGTCGAGATACGTGACATTTAAAACATATAACTGTGTGAATTAGGACTAACAAAACAAGTTTGTCGGACCCGACACATTGTTGATCCGTAAAAAACAATGGCCTAGCCCGTCAAGGTTGTGTGGGCTGAAAATAGTAATCCGCCCGTCATAGGGCGAGTTGGCCTACCAATTTTCAATTTTATTTAATTTTTTAATTATTTACTTGTTTATAACCGTTGATATTACTTTTTTGACAATAAAAATACAAGAAAGAACAATAAAATTAAATCAAATTTTAAATATTCTAATGAAAGAATGTTTAATACTTAACAAAATAAAGTAAATATCAATAATACTTTAATGAATCAAATGATGTATAAAGAAATTAATGTAAATAAAGTTCTTTATAAAACATTGATCCCCATCAATTTTTATTCCAAAAACATGATATCCATCTATAAAAGTGTCAAAAATAAAAAAGACGGACTCTCTACCGGATTGACAAGTTAGACGACCAAACCAATACAAATTAACATATTCAAAAAGAAAACCCACCTAGTATAAATGATGATGGACCAACATACATGCCGAGATAATCTAAGAGTCTCAACATTCAGAACTTGTAAAAATAATTTAAAATTAAAACAAACTATAAAGTTTATTATGAGCTAAAGTTATTTAAAACAACTTCAACTTAGTTACTTCTTTACCCTAAATACACAAAAATTAGCTTCCACATTTTCTTATTTTCTAAAATATAATCACTAAATTTTAAATAAACACTTATGGGCATTTTTTAATTTTTAAATAGCATTTTTTTTTCCTTTATATATAACTAGAATCCTAATTAACATTCAGTATTGAACTGAATATATACCAACAACACTTTCCAAAATGAATTTCTTAGGCAACCGACTTCTTTCACTATTTTGAGTATAATTAAGTGCATACAAACGCATCATTATTCATTAATTACATACGGAACGCGTTTATGTTTTGATTGTATATATTTAATAATTAATGACATTTAAGTGTCACCCAACACGTGTAATTTTCAATCAATTTCGTATGCCTTAAGAGGCTAGTGCAGTATCCTAACCCTCCACCAAATAATGTTAGTTTCAGATTAGAGACTGTTTTTGTTATAGATTAATCATTTCAATTAAACCAATTTATATTCTCTAGATGGTTAAAGTCTCCTTTTACATATAAAAAACCTCAATATTTTATGTACACATTGCCTTTGTGCTGTGTTGACCTTTTATGTTCCAAATAAACAAACAAAAACGCAAATAGTAAGCATTATTCTGGAGGATCATCAATCCTCGTCATAACACATTTTGAAATCAAGAAATAGTATTTTTCTATTACACTTAGGATACATGTATTATACACTTCATGTCCCCAAACATGCATATTTCGAGACATGAAAGCTTAACCGATGAATGATTATACAGTTGAGAAAAATTATACAAAAATAATTCACAGGAAATAATTATATATATATATATATATATATATATGTTTTATGGTAAGATGGAAGCAATCATGAACACTGATGTCTCAGCCGATCGATCAAACATCCCATAGAGAGCCATAGAGAAATAGTTTCTAACTAACTTATTAGAAAAACTTAAATTAACATCAGGTGTAGTTTTTCTAAATTGATGTATTATTTAAAAATATTGTGATATATTGTAAAGGCTATAATAAATTAGGTGTATGTTGGAAGGCTATGATTAAGCTACCCCATCTATAGGTTTGTTTTAGTTCATATATAAAGATGATATATGAATCATTTCGTATAATGAAATCAAGAGGCATTTGTACAGCTACATTTGGTAATCGTTCACAGCCAAAATTTTCATTTGACTTTTGTGGTTCGTATGTTGTTTGTTGTGTTTAATTATGGTATGGTGAAAATAGTAGTTGGCATGGCAATGGTGGTGTAGTATGGTTTGTTAGAGAGATGTATTTTCATAAAGAAAAGGACTAAAGCAGATCTAGAAGTGCAAAAAGGGGGTGTGGGCTCCCTTGATTTTTAGTTTCCACCAAATTAATTGGTCCCATATCGAATAACTTGTGCACGTTTGGAAATAGACCCCCTCTCTATCCCTACACTTCTTTCTACTAACACAATTATCATTTTTTCTTTATTTTTTATTTTTTTTAAAATAAAAGTTGTTAGACATCATTATGCAACTTGACATCTCAAGTAACAACAATCATTTGTCATCACATAAAAAAAAATATTATTAAAAAATAAATAAATACAAAAATATGAAAAAACTAGATCAAAACTCATATGTTAACAAAAACGATACATAAATAATAAACAGACTATACATATTTTAAAAAAAAATTAAGAATAGACTAGATGATAACTTATTATACCAAGAAAAAAAAATTCTATGAGTAAATCATAAATTAACCAACTTATTAAGACACCCATTCTCTTGGACTTTATTTTTAAATTTTTTCTACCTATTATTTCAACCTAACAAAAGTATTAAATCTTTTTATTTTTACATTTTAATAAAGAGAAAATTGGTTGTATATTGTACCACTTAGGAACTTAAAACCGACCATCATCTACTATAAAAAAAAAGATAAATATAAATGAACATAAGTTAAATCGTATAAAAAATTAGTAATGTCAATATTATTTATGATACATATCAACCATGATTCAGCAGTAATAAAAGTTCAACAAAATCTTATAAATATACACTATAATTAAGATAAAAATACAAAATTATAATAACATTAGACTATTAAGTATTTACTTAAACATTGTAAAAAAAATTATAAATACATTTTCGTCTGATAATTAAACACAAAAAATCAAGGAAAACCTTACTCAAAAGAAAAGGAGTTAATATCTGAAATAGTGAAAGTATATTATTGTAATGTTTGATAAATTTGTTAATCTTTATAATAAGGACAAGGTTTAGCCTTTGCACCGTGGATAATTAAAAAGCAATCAAACAGTACTTTTTTTATTTTTCGACAGTAAAAAAAGTTAAAAGCAGAAAGAAGATGTAGGAGATAAAATTTTATTGTTGTCTTTTTGCTTGAATAAACCTCGCTTTGTTGACTTTGTTTTTAATTGTTTTCTTATTTTAACTCTTATAATGTTATACTTTATTGTTTTAGTTGTTACACTTTGTTTGGATTAAAAAAAAATTGAAAATTAGAATTAAGGTTGTTTGGATGATAAAAAAAAAGTGAAAAGTGAGAATCTTGTAATTAACTTGATGTAATAAAATACATTTTTTTATATATTTAAAAAGTAATTTGTAAAATATATATTTTTTTTAAATAGTTTCATATAAAACTACTTTTTAAAATAAAAATTATAGATAAAATAAATTTTAAATTAAAATAAAAAATTATTACCAAATTTTAAAAAGTTTTATTTTAAAGCAATAATGATATACTAAAATAGATTACATTACAAAATATCAAAATTTAAATTATTTTATTTTATTTTATTTCTTATTTTAATATTTTTATTTTTATTTTTTATATTAAAAAAGGTTTATATTTTTATATTTAATATATAATATTATAATATGTTGATAAAATATTAATAATATAATTATTATAAAAGTTCATATGTTAACGTAAATAATAATAAAATATTTTTGAATATAATCTATTAGGTTGAAAACATATTTGCGTCTATTATGTTTAATGGTTATATACGGCAGAAAGTTTATTCATAAACATTTTTTTTTTTGTGTTTTTTATTTTATTTTTCGTACTTTCGCTTCTTTTCTATATGCGTGAATAATAAATCACACGAAACACACATTGTTATGTGAGAACCTTAATAAAATTTTACATTATAATAACTAAATAAAAAAAATTTATAGAAATCAAAATGAAAAAAATAGATATATTATAAGAATAATTTACAAATTAATAAAAACAGTATTTTTTAAAATTTTATATTTTTTATTCTATTTTAAATATTATGTTCTTCAAACACACAATATTTTTAAAATATAAAAAATATAAAAAAAAACTTTAATTTATATAATTTCTCGCTTATTAAAAATATAGTGTTATTTAAATTCATTTAGTGCTTGATTTCATCAAATAAATAATTATACGATTTTAAGATAGCTTGAATCATAATCACTAAAATAATGTCCAAATTTAAGCATAAAATATTTTTTTAAATGATAATATAAAATAAAACATGGGGAAGGAGAATCATCTAGTCACTACAATTTTTTCTATCATTTGTAAAGAACAACGTAAGTTTAATTTTATTTTATTTTTTGTTAATTTTCATAAGTCGTGTATTGGGTCAAGTAAGATATGGTGTAAACAGGAAAAGAAGTCTAATTAAAGTTATAATTATATCTTCTTAAATCCAATACAACTCTAAACCATATAAGGTACATAAATAAATGTTTAAAGTGCAAATAGAAAGCATATAGTGACCACATGAATGTTCCCATGTCATTCTCTTAGTGAAGAATATTTATAACCTAAGTGTAATAATTATGACCTAAAAAACAACTATTCTACTAAAATTACATATTTGGAGTAACACAAGAGACTAAAACAAAAATTAAGTAAATAATTAAGGAAGATACATGTGGCATTCTTAATTGATGTGGTCATATGTTACAAAATTAAGGAGGAGTAATTTTAATAACACTTTCAATACTCATGAATGTCTTATTTCCCAAATTTGCAAGTATTTATGTGTTTAGAAGGGATTTTTTTAATAGATTTTTGTAATGCGATTTACCAATATAAATATAATTTTAAAAAATTACATATATTAATTAGTCGTATTTTAAAATAATGACTTCAAAATGAAAAAGTTTTATTTTCCAAACACGATTTTAGACTAGATAAGATGAAATCATATTTTGAAATAATGATTTTTAATTCTTTTTTAGAAAAGTCATATTTTAAATACACAACTTTAATTTTATTTTATTTTTATAGAAGTTGTACTTATCAACGAGTTTTTTTTTTTCAATTTTTATGCTTTCTTTTAGGTTTTATTTTTTTAGAAGTTCTTCTCTTGATACACTACTTCTTTTTTTCAAAAGTTATACTTCACTACCTCTTTATTTTTCATATTTTTTATGTTTTTAAACATATTTTTATTTTAAATTATTGTTTAATAATTTGATTAAGGGATTTTCTTTAAAAAAATTATGTTTTTTTAATTTTAATATGATCATGTATTTTTTATTTTGATATGTTTTTTAAGAATTTGACTAATGAATTAAAAATCATTTATATTTTAATATTTTTTTGATAATTTGATTACTAGAATTATATATGTAAATTTTACTTTTTTAAATATCTATGTAAATATTTTAAAAATAATATAATATTTTAATATTGAAATTTTTTAATTGATTATTCAGTTTCTAAAATTATATTTTGTGTACCGGTATGGGCGAGGCCGAGACCCACCTGGCTGCCCGAGGTCGAGTCTACCTGACCGAGATCAGAGGAACCTGGCGGAGACTTGAGAGATTTGGCCTAGATGACGAGATCGATGACCCACTTGGCCGAGACGACCGAGACCATGGGAATTTGGCCGATGGCCGACCCATACTAGGGGAACTTGGCCGACGACCGACCCCTATTACCGTTAACGCTCAAACCAAGATCAGTGAAGTTAATCCATCATTAAGAATTAGGTAATACAACCCTAAGCGGTATCCACTTCAATAAACGGGCCCAACAAGGTAGGCCCATTAGAATAATATAAATAGCACGCATCCCAAGGAGTAAGGTATGTCATTTATTATTGTTCACCTACCTGAGAGTTGACCACCCATTTTACTGACTTGAGCGTCAGAGTGCCTTTGCAGGTACCCCACCATCCAGTGTTCACCCGAGACTGAGTGTCGAAGGAGAAGCAGGAGGACGAGAGGAGCCCCAATTCATCACCTAGCGATCTGCCCGACCGAAGGAAGGAGAAGAAGACTTCAATAGTTCTTTAGGTCCCATCTCCCTAGTAGAAACATTTTGAAACAAAAAAATTATAAGAAAATAAATTTAAAAAATAAAATAAAAAAGTTTAGAAAAATATAAACCGTATATAAAGTACAACTTTATTAAAAATAAATAATATAAAAAAAGAAAATTGTGTATTGAAAACACAACTTTTAAAAAGGAAAAAAAAATTATGGAAGTAGTTCTTAGCCATAGTTTCAGAATCCCGACCAGCAAGTTGGGAATAGGGGCATCCAACCTTGCCCAACCTGGACATTGTAACTCAAAGTTCTGCCTACTTGTAGGCTTAGGGTACCCTCCAAAACCTTCTTCTTTGACTCGATCTTTTATTTTAATTTTTATCTTTTTAAAATTTTATATAAACATTTTTTATTATAATTTTTTTTGAATAATTTGAGCAATATTTTTTAAAATATTTTAAATTTTTATTTATACATATTTTATTTTGAGTTATTTTTTAATAATCTAATTAATATTTTTTTTTATAAAAAATTTTCTGTTAAGCATGATTATGCAACTTGGTATTTCAGTTAGGCTGATACATCAAGTATTTACAGTTATTTATTATTATTATTAAAAAAATAAAGTATATGACATAATAGACCAAAATCCATATATTATCAAATTAACCTGATAATCTGATTAATAAATTAAAACTAAAAATGTTGCCTTTTTTATTTTTAATATAAATATTTTTTTTTATTTTTTTTGGATAATTTGATCATTAAAATTTATATTTGATTCTTATTTATTATATATATATATATATATTAATATTCTGAAAAACAAAGATAATATTTTTATTTTAATTTATTTATCAAATAATTAAAAAACTTTTAAATAATATTTTTTGTTTATGTGAGCTAAAAAAATAAAGGTTTAATATAAAAAAAATAGTGTGAAGTTATAGTATCATATTAGTACTAATTTTCTTTCTTATCATTGACAGTGAGGGAAATATGAACATATTTATGCATGATTAATCACATGAGCATAAAATCAGGTAACATTAATAATTGAGTCAAATGAAAGAATTAAAAGTCCACCCTACTAACCACTTAAGTGTACCTTTTACCCAAAATGATTCAAGAGGAAACTTACTCTCACATTTGCAGGTCAATAAAAACACCTGTTATTTGTTTATTTTTTGCACTTCTTTTTCTTCTAATTTCTATACAAATATAATTTCATCAAAAAAAATATTCTCTACATATAAAATTAAATATTTTTGTATAAATACTAACCCAAAGTAAATATGATTTATGTGGATAAAAAATAATTTTTAAGAATTAAAAAAATTCTAACTCCTTTGTGATGAAAATGCTACTAATAACTTTAGTTAGTCTGGACCACCAAATGAATGTGGAAGCGTGACCTACATGCATATTCAGTCAGCCAGAGTTGTCACAAATATTAAAATAGGCTTTGAAAATTAAGAGTGAAATTAATGCACTTGTTCCCTACAATAAATAAAAATGCACGTGTGCCTAGGATTATGAAAAGGATGGCACATCCACTCAAATGAAATTTCGATTCACTCTATTAATTAATAACAAAATTCTAATGTCATAGTAATTACTATTTCTTAATTTAAGCATGTTCTGATCATTAAAAACGTGATATAATTAAATTAAATTCTATTTATATTTTATTACTTTTATCCTTTAGAATATTCCAATTTCTAATAGAAATTAAAAAAAATGTTTTTCTATTGAATATGGTATTTCCTTTTTCTTTCATCATTTTGTTTATTTCACTGTAAAACTGCATTATAATTAAGATAAATCTAACTATCTTTTTCGCTTTTCTTTATACTACAATACATCACTTAAGATGTTCCTCTTTCTTTATTCTTGATTTTAAAGTATGTCGGATATGTGATATATATGTAAGGTACTTTGATCACAAAGTCAGAACGAGTTTAATTAATTTTTTTTTATAAATATTCTACTTATGTTTACTTATGTGTTAATCAAGCTATTTATTTATACTGCAAAATATTAAACCTCATAAGTTTTATTAAACTTTTACTAGTTGTATTTTTCATTTACTGAGTTTACTCTTCATATTTTTAATTTTACCTTTGAACTTTAATATGATTCATATTTTCATCATTTAGGAGATCTTGATTAGTAGGACGATTTATATACATTAATGCTTACTTATTTGATTAAATTAAAAATTTCATAAATAATTTATTCTACTAATTGTGACATAAGTTAAAAAGTGTTATATTACTTAACTAATGTTTGTCAAATGCATAGTAAAATTAGTTCAAAGTTATAATATAGTTTATACAAGTGACAAGGGTTGATAAAATTAATTAGTTGTTAAAGTATTTGATAAAAATAAAATTGACATAACGTAATTAATAAGTTCATATATTTTTTGCTTTGAAATAAAATGTTTCTTTGAACGATCATAGACTTTTTTTTATTAAAGACATTTTTAAAGATCCAGCACTACGATTAGAAATTAAATAATAATTAATATTAATTAAAATAGTTTAAAAGGTTAAAGAAAAATGATATAAAAATGAGGTAAAAAAAAAGAAGATTGAATATTAAAATAACAATAATATATATATATATATATATATATATATATATATATATATATATATATATATATATATATATATATATACATAATTATATACT
>Ga0123342_1003491_pt1 | contig 25167 bp, 12 predicted proteins | sample Turbeawhitnodule_FD_89960 | JGI IMG/M metagenome (GOLD analysis project Ga0123342, IMG submission 89960) | Root nodule microbial communities of legume samples collected from Mexico - Turtle bean Mexico white nodule | ecosystem: Host-associated > Plants > Roots > Nodule | place: Mexico: Nepantla... | reverse complement strand
GGAAGCAAGTGTGATTCTAGGAGTTAAAATCATAAGGAAGGGAGATAGTATATTACTATCCCAAGAAAAATACACTGAGAAACTTCTTAAGAAGTTTGGTTACTATGACTTTAAGTCAGTAAGCACCCCTTATGATGCTAACTCTAAATTAAAGAAGAACAAAGGAGAATCTATTTCTCAAACTCAGTATGCCCATATAATTGGGAGCTTATTGCATTTGATGAGCTTTTCTAGACCAGATATTGCTTATGCAGTAGGTAGGCTGAGTAGATACACTCAATGTCCTAGTGAGGATCATTGGGATGCACTTGCGAGACTCATGAAATACTTGAGAGGTACAATGGATTATACCATTGAATATAGTGGATTTCTCGCTGTGCTAGAAGGGTACAGTGATGCTAACTGGATCTCTGATTCAGATGAGACAAAGTCCACTAGTGGTTATGTATTTACACTTGGGGGTGGTGTAGTTACATGGAGGTCAGTCAGGCAAACAATTATTGCAAGATCAACAATGGAATCTGAGTTTGTTGCTCTAGAAATGGCTGGCAGTGAAACTGAGTGGTTGAAAAACTTCTTAGCAAACATTCCATTAGGAATGAAACCAACCCCATCTGTATTAATGCATTGTGATTGCCAATCGACAATAGTTATAGCTAAAATTAAAAGCTACAATGGAAAGAATAGACATATACAATTGACACATAATTTGGTGAAACAACTGTTAAAGAGTGAAACGATTTCTATTGACTATGTCAAGTCAAAACGGAATTTGGCAAATCCTATGACAAAACCCCTAGGGAGAAAAATGATTTTTGAAACATTGAGGGGAATGGGACTTAAGCCACTTGCAAACAAACAAGTGATGGAAACCCAACCTTTGTGATTGGAGATCCGATGAATAAGGTTCATATGGGTAAAAACGAAGTCACTTGTTAGTTCTGCTAGCACTAATATTGATTCAAAATCAATTTTGTCCATTCCTATGGTGTGTGTGAAAGTGTTAGATACTGTATTATCGAGAGGATAAACTTTGTGGTTAAAATTCAGAGGTAAAAGAGTTTTAACGATTTACAAAGTTTTAATGTTTTTCATATCCCTTATGGGTGGTGTATGATTTGCAGCATACGCTTGATGAAATCACCTATATGAGTGTCAAGTGGGGCCGCTTGCATGAGATCTTGGCAAGATCTCTATAGCACTCATGAATACCGGGCAGGCGCATGGCCTAATAGCGCAACACAACGATAACAACAAGTAATGTGAGAGTGTATTGTGATTGATAAACCTCTAACACATACTAAGTGTCTTGGTTCATTTAACTTGCTATACCAACTACAGTATGTGTTAAGTTCATCAATCTAAGACTGGTTCATATAGCTTGCTATACCAGATCTGATGCATTACATCTTAGATGAACCCAAAATCTTTTTCTTTCTTTATTTCTATGTTTTATCTTTTGCAATATGTGAGAGATTGTTGTAAAACAAAATCTTATGTGAGAGATTGTTGTAAAACAAAATCTAATTTAGCAAAATAAAAACGAAAAATAGAGTGTGTGAAACGGAAAACAGAGTATGTGGTAAAACCCTAACGTTCTTCAGTGACGTTGGAGGAGATCGCGGAAGTTCGGCAAAGACTGGATCTACTATGAGGTTATCGCGCGACGTTGCCCCTTCCACCCTGAATCGTAGTCGCGCGACTGGGAACGCTCACGCCTCCGCACTGCTGGTCGTGTGGAATCTTGAGAACGTTGGAGAACGTTGTGAGATTCGTGGGTGGTTGGCTCCTCCATTCCCGTGGGTCTTCCTTCATCTCAGGCGCCCATGACCGCTCTTCTAGGGTTTGAAGATGCGACAGTGTGTTTTCTCCATCTATAAATACTGCATCCCATTTGCTTCTGAAGATGCATCTCACATTTGGTAGAAAGTCAACTTTGAATGCAATCAAACAATACCACATTGATCAGGGTTACAACTTTATGGTGGTGGAATCAAAGTCGAATAAATATACTGCACGTTGCATTCGTTACAACAACGGCTGCTAATGGCGCATCCGAGCCTCTTTTACAAAAATCCGACAACAATGGGAAATCAAAAACAAATTGAAGCTCCTCACACTTGTTTAAACACATTTGTTTCAGTTGATCACAAAAATTTAGATTCAAGCCAAATAGCTTCCTTCGTGGTCAACTTTGTCAAAGCGAATACATTCCTTCCGATAAAAACTATAATTGCGGAAATAAAGAATCGACTTGGTTATTCGGTGACGTATAAAAAAACATGGGTAGCCAAACAAAAGACGTTTGCAATGGAGTTCAGTGATTGGGACAAATCATCTAATCATCTTCCAAGATGGTTGCAAGCTGTACAAGACAGTGTCCTTGGAACTGTAGTGCAATATATTACTCGTTCATGTGTTGTTGATGGTGTTGAAGACCAATCTAATTACATCTTAGAACATGTGTTATGGTTATTCAAGCCATGCATTAAAGGGTTCAAATATTGCAAGCCCATAGTTCAAGTTGATGGCACATTCTTGGTTGGAAAATATCACGACACTTTGTTGAGTGCCATCAGTCAAGATGGGAACCAAAATATTTTTTCGTTAGCTTTCGCCATTGTTGAGGGTGAAACAAAGGAAGCCCTTATATGATTTTTTTAATTGTTACGAGCATATGTGACACCTCAGTCAAATCTATGCATGATTACGAATAGATGAACAACAATATTATCAGCATTACAGTCTCTAGAAGTTGCTTCGGAAGAAGATGGTTTAACCTTAGTGTATTGCATACGCCATATAGCATCCAATTTCAATAAGAGGTTAATGTTGAGTTAAAGCGGAAACTAATCAACATGGGTAAACATTTCTTAACTTCAATCACACACTTCAAACAATTCACAACCTTTTCCATTAATATGTTTTTTGAAATTGTCACATGAAGCAACCTACTCTACAAGCAAATTTACCGGCTATGCGAGCATAATTTCCACAGGCAGTCTCTTGGATTGATCAAATACCATTTGAAAAATGGACACAAGCATATGACGGGGGCAAGAGGTACGGGCACATGACAACAAATCTTGCTGAAAGCATCAACTCCTTTTTGAAAGGGGTCTGATCCTTACCGATTTGTGCTTTGGTTAAAACTATATTTTAAAGAACAAATGCTTGGTTTGTTGAACGAGCGACAAAAATACAATGCATGTTGCGAGCCAAACATCAATTCCTAGAAGATATAGTCGTTCTGCTACGAAAGAATGAAGCACAATCTGCTATGTATCATGTGCAAAGATATGACCGAGAAAATTCAGTCTTTGATGTGGAAGACATGCTGATTACCGAACTTCGATATTACCCAACAACATACACAGTTAAATTAAATGAATGGTGGTGTGATTGTGGGGAGTTTCAAGCTATACGTCTGTCTTGTCCACATGTAATTGTTGTTTGCTTATTTTTTTCATTTATAGCTAACGACATTTGTGACCCTAGTGTACAGTCTCCATAATATTTTCAAGGTTTATGAGGTCCAATTTAATCTAGTTCGAAATCAAGATTATTGGTATACTTACACGGGACCAAATTTGTTACCTGATCCCATGATGTGTCGACATCAATCAGGAAAACCTAGCACTCAACGTATTCATAACGAAAATGGATGATTCAATTCCAAATAAGCCAAAAAAATGTTCATATTGTAGAATTGAAGGTCACAACAAAAGCAATTGTCCGCACAGACAAGCTTGATAATAAAATTTAATTTTAAGTTTGATTATTAATTTTCTCATTTTCTTTACCTGTGTATTTATTCCTTCATGAAAAAAATATTTATCAAATTAATTTCAAATATTACATAACTTACAATTTTAATTATAATTAAATTAAAAAAAATTATTAAACAAGAAAATTAAAAAAAACTGATGTGGCAAAAGTCATGCCAACTTGATACGATTTCAGACTGATATGGCAAAAGTCGTGCCAACTTGACACGACTTCAAGTTGACGTGGCAAAATCGTGCCAATTTAGCACGTTTATGTAATTTACTTTTTAAATTTTAAAGTCACAAAGCTTAATTAGTGCTCTCATAACAAGTACCATATTATACTTATATGATATAAATAGCTGGAAAATTTTAGTATTCTACAAAGATATATATATATATATATATATATATATATATATATATATATATTTTATTTTTATTTTTTTTGTAAAGAAGATAAAGTCAAAATTAAAATAATCAATGACTTGAAACTTCACATAGCATACGAATTTTGGTTCCATTAAAATAGCACATGAGCCTTATATCAACTTTTCAATGACCCAAATATAAGTTACTCAATTATCTTCTTAAAATGTTAAAACCAAAAGTAGCATGAAAGAGTACAAACTTCAACCTATATCAAACAATAAATAGTGAAAGTGTTTAAGTTTATGTTCTATACCAATCGTCTTTTTATCATTTTAAGGACATTGATTTAAGATGATATCTTCCTATATATCCCCTTTTTAAGATGATAAAATAATATAATATCATCCATCATAATAAATCTATATGTTTAATAGAATAATGAGAACGTTACAAATATCCTTTATATTAATATGACTACTCAACACTTTAATGAGAAAAGTTTATTATAATATAACTTCCACTAATATTTAAAGAAATGCATTATTTAGACGTTTGAAACTTATGCCTTATTTTAATTCCAGTGAATATTAGTTTTTTTATTCATTAATTATTTGAAACTAAAATTGCATAATTTAAACATAGGAGGAATACTAATTAATTGAATATAGAAGTATTGAAATCACTCAAACACTATTTCATGAGAATAAAAATGCAATTAGGTCAAATATAAAAATCCCAGTATATTTAGCAGAGAAAAATAGAAAAAAAAATGAATTTAAAACAAATTATACACCAATAAATACATATAGAAGCTTTTATGTAATTTTTTAATTTTATGTAAAAATTATTTTAATTCACACTTTTTTTAAAAAAATTCTCTCGAAATGTATTCGTAGATAAGTTTTGCCAAACATATCTAAATTTTATATGATAAAAGATGTTATATCACCTTATAATGAGGGCTTGAAAACAAAACCCGACCCGGAAAACAGAACCTGACCCGGAAAAAAGAACCCGACCCGGAAAAAAGAACCCGACCCGGAAAAAAGAACCCGACCTGGAAAACAGAACCCGACCCGGTTAATGTTGAATTGCAAAACCCCACACCACACACACATTCTTGTAGTCCTTCTTCTTTGACTCTCAAGTCCCAAACTCAAATTCACATAACCGCAGATACTTCGCAAGTTACCACACAGTTAATCCATTCCACCATGCATTTTCCTCCACTTTCTCACCAACCAAACGCCACCTGATTCTGTCATGAACTGCTTCTCGCTGCTATCATCGTACACCGCCGCCGCCGTTGGAAGCGCCGCTCGGTTAATCGCCCACCGTTCCCCGCAGCATTGCTCGTTCCCGACGATATCAGAGTTTTGCCAAATTAGGTCTCTCCGTTCAGAACTCGTGTTCACCACTCGCTGTTTTTCCACCAAAAAAGGGCGCAAAAGTGATTCTAGTTCGTCTCGGCTGCACAAGGCCGAATCAGAAGCACCGGTCATGGAGAAGGAGAAGGACGCTTTCTATGTCGTTCGGAAAGGGGACGTTGTTGGAATCTATAATAGTCTCGCTGATTCTCAGGCTCAAGTTGGATCTTCTGTAATTTCTCCTCTGAACCTCGCATCATATAATCTTTTTTTTTAGTTTACTTTTCATATTCGGTCGTATTAGAATCGTCCTATATATGACTTTGAAATGATTATTAAAAGTAATCAATCCTATCCTACACGATGAAATGTGATGGATGGATGATACTGTAAGGACATTCTAGTGGAATTCAATTTATTTTTAATCTTGTTTAAATACATGATTAAGTATTTGTGAGTGTTTTGAAATTTTCTTTGGTAGCAAAATGGTCAAGGGAGGGGAGTGTTTGATTGCTACTGTGGAGTGGTCTGATTGACAGCTACTATTTTTTCTGCCAAATTACTCTCATACCCTTGTGATTTCTTGAAAGTTCAAACTTTACCCCTACCTTTTTTCATGCCTGCCATTACCCCTTGCAGGAGTACATCGGTAATGTGTTCATTTGATAATAAGGATACAATGTCAAGATATAATGTATTTCAAACAATTAAGAGGGTTACCATAGTCGTTATTCGTTAGGAGGCCAGGGATATGAATTGACATTTGCCAGTATGTTTCTGATCTTTGTGAGCATGACTTTGTTAGCATTCAAAATTCAAATTGTCTACTTTTTTTCGTTCTTGAACGTTACTCTTCATTCCGATGTATGATTATTGTCTGTTTGACTGGATGCAGTGGCTATACTGTGCTTTGTGCTATTGAGGATGAGTTATTAGTTTTTTCTATCGTAGTAGGCTTAAATATATGCTTCCTTGTGTCACCGGGTAGGTATGCAATCCTCCTGTTAGTGTGTACAAGGGATATTCGTTGTCAAAGGACACTGAGGAATATCTTGCCTCGCATGGGCTGAAGAATGCATTATATACAATTAGAGCTGCTGATTTGAAAGAGGATTTGTTTGGCATGCTTATTCCTTGCCCTTTCCAGGTAAACAGCTGTTGCATTGCAATGCATTTAAATTTAAATTTTTTTCATCAAACGCATCTTCTGTCAAAACAATAGATAGGAAGGGGTTATCATTAGCCATATATGCTTGATCTCAAGGTCAATATCCTTATTGTGACTTGGTGATGTTTACTAACTTTTAATAGAGGGGGAATTTGAATTGATAACAGAATATGCTCTCATAATGTAAATATCTTTCACATCATATTACCAGTGCATTGGAGTAATTCCTCTTTTACATAAAATTTTAACTAGACAAACTTATATATATATATATATATATATATATATATATATATATATATATATAGAGAGAGAGAGAGAGAGAGAGAGAGAGAGAGAGAGAGAGAGAGAGAGAATTCTTTAAACATGTTGCATGTTGCAGTGCATTATCCACTATTCTTGTTTGGTTTTGTTCCTTCTTGATTCCAATTTTATATACAAAACCCATTTTTGTGGTTGTTATATTATGAAGTAGGTAGTAGGTTGTTGTATTTAAAAAGTTTGCTGATAAAGATATTATTCTATATTTATAGATGACATGGCACACCTCTGTTCCCTTGAATTGTGTTTTCTCCACAGATATCCTCTAAATGTCCTTTAAAGTTTGAGGTTTTTTAATCAAACAATTAAGAAGATTTATTATGTATGTCCCAGGAACCTTCTACCAAAGAAGGCACATCAAATATGGATGTACCTAAAAAGAGATCTTTGAGAGTGCCTGGACAGGATGAGGTGAGTTCAGTACAACTTGGAACTACAACATGACTATCAGGAAGGCAAAATTCCAGGGTTATGTATCTGTTAATTACTACCTGTCACTTTTGTTACAATGAGCAGTATTACATGCATCTATCAATTCTATAACTTCCATTGGAATTATATAATGTCCTTATTATTTTAGATAGCTGAGATAGAATATTCTTATGCCATCCTCCCAAACCTTGTTTTCTTTTAACCGTCTTTGTAAATCATAACTTTATGTTATAGTTAACTGCATGGGTTGCATATCATGGAATCTTATAATGGTTGTGAAGCATTTTATAGTGCTTAAACTATATCTATAAAATGTGTGTAATTAACGGTGCTGTGTATGTCATAAAGATTTAACATATTAAAAAGCTTAGGTCAATGTTTGGTAATCGGCAATAATAACTCAATAAAAAATATTACGAGTACTGCTTTACTGGACTATCATCTTCATTTGGATACTGCACTTGATTTCCAGCAATGAAACCTTATTTCTAGAGTCTAAACTCAATTGTAACATGAGAAAATCTAGTGGTTCTATGTGTAATATCTGTGAAACCAGTTAGTTTTACTTCAGTGCACTGTCAAAACTTGTTTTTAGCGTAAATGTTTTGATATATTTGAGATTTTTATTTGCTCAGCAGAAAGCAGTATCTGAAGATCCCTTGAGAAAGAAAGTCAAGTTAGAGCATAATGCTGTTGCCGAAGCACCTTCACATTCAACTGTAAGTGGAAATCATATTGATACTCATGTATGCAAAAATATGCTTGCTTGATGCCTTCCTCTTTCCAGAAAACAGGTGTTGTCATTTTACCGTTAGTATTTTAATCAGTAAACCAACAGGTGATAGCCAGTGCCAATCACTTTATTTGTTGCTTTCCATTTTAACTGAAAATTCAAGTTTTATGGAACAGTCTTTACATGAATACATGACACGTATTGGATACAATGTCTATGTGAATATGGCAGTTTTTGAAAAAAAAAAGTAGCATGTGGTTAGACTATATTGAGTAAATATAATGTCTTATATTTTATTGATTTATTTTTCTTTATTAAGTTATGATAATAAATCTGTCTCTATCCCCAAAAAATATGTATAGGAGATTAAAATATAAAACATCTAAGTTTTAATACAGACGCATGTGTGTAATATGCTCATCAGTATTCGGTGTAGTACAATATGGAAATGTCGCCAAATTTTTATATCTGTGTATCAGAGGGAGTGTTCAAGTGGAGGTGCTGCTGTTTCAGTCTTGTCATTGCACCTTGAGGATGTTTAATAAAGTCTTGGTCGAACAAATGGATGAACGTATCCCCTTCTAATTGTTGTTGGTGAATTGTAGAAAGAGATCTGATTCTTACGATCTCATTATTTGAAAACTATATGAATATATATGGCCTCATTTTCACCTTATGTTATCCTTTTTCTTCAATTGGATTTTACCCGATACACATCCTAATATCCATGCCTCTGTGTGATAGCTTTTTGTATTATGTAGGAAATCCCTTGCAAAAAACCTTCATGTGGTTCAGAACTTCAAAACTATGAAGACTGTAACCACATCATGTGCAGAAAAAGCCCTTGTACAGGCTCGATATGCATGGTTTGGTAAACTGAAGGAGCCAAGATGCTGAGTTTTGAACCACTAGTGTTTTGCAATTTGTAGTTTGTGCATTTTGGCCAAGAGTTATCATTTTAATTGCAGACTCAATTTATAGGGTGGTCATGTGATGCCTCTGTTGTTGATCTCTGTACAATATTGAGTGAAATGTTTTATGATTCATCTACTCATTTGATGTTTTTAGATCTCTCATTCTAATTCTAGTATTCTAGTACTCTAGTAAAATGTAGCCCTCATAGTTGTTTATCCCTTTTTGGGCAATCACAGTTATGTATCCTTGTGCAGCGGACTTGTACTCTTGAGTTTGATGGTGCATCAAAAGGAAATCCTGGAAAATCTGGTGCTGGGGCTGTTCTGCGGGCTATTGATGGAAGTTTGGTATACATTTGACGTTTCTGTATCTAGTCATCATTGGTATACAACTATAATCTCTTTAACTATTTTTACTTTAAAGATTTGTAGGTTACGTGAAGGTGTGGGTGTAGCAACTAACAATGCTGCTGAATATCGTGCAATGATATTGGGAATGAAATATGCTCTTAAAAAGGGATTTACTGGTATTCGTATCCAAGGTGATTCCAAACTTGTTTGCATGCAGGTTGGTTATTTTATATTAAGTTATTTTATTCTAGCATAGTGGCATTGTTAAATTTTTAATGACATTTACACCCCTTCACCTATGTAATTCTATGTCTTTGGATTCTTTATCTAATTACACTTTTGAAGCCTCTTTGATTTAAATATGCACATGAAAATTATATCCAAAATAAAACTCGAGTGTTTACTGACCCAGTTACGTATCACCTGAACCTTTCCCAATTGCCAAAATTCACAATGTCTTCCTTGTGTGTTTACTAAAGCCCCAAACTGGTCCACTTCTGTCAATTCCTGCTGAAATTGTTGACAAGGACCCAGTCCTTGAAACACTGGCAATTCTTGATTGGAAGTTAATGATGTGGATGATGTCCGGACTCATGTTGTGGTTGACCCATTTCAACTTAGTCATGGGCATTGGGTCTGGAAGATTTATTGTAGGAGAAATAAAAGGAAAAAAGGCTGAGGCAAGGGGGTTAAAAATCGAAATTATTTGAGGGAATTAGTTATTCACGTGCCATGTCCTTTATAGGGGAAATCGGGTATGGAGGGGTTTTACAGTTCTTTCTCTTATTTTATAGTGGAAAGAAACATTGCTCTGGGGTATTGCAGTTTCTTCTGCTGTAATGCATAATTCTTCTAATAATATGCAATTTCTATTATTTTTATTTCTGGTTTTTGGACACGAACCGAAACAGCAGTTTCTCATTCAATGGACTGGGTTTCTCCCTGAAGAAGTCACATAGGAAGACTGTGCTATTATCCTAAATGAGTTCCATCTTGAGGAAATATTTTCGAGGCCCAAAAGAACAACGTGAACATCTCACCTAGAGGATTTTATTTGTTCAGAGAAGAACAAGGGCTATAGGAAACCGCAGTTAGTTATTGTAGCAGAATTACAGACAATTCTGTAATTATGGGAAACTATTAAAATATTGTACGAAGAAGATTGCGTTTTTGCAATTCGCCAATTTTCTTATAATCCTTCATATAGTGGCAATATATATAGATCATGTTATTCATATTGGTATACAGTGTTTCACAAATTTATATATACATCGTGACTTAAATCCATTTACAGTTCTTCATATGATATGAATCGTTGGCTTGCTGAATTGTATTTAATTGTGTGATTAGATTTGCAAATAGTTGATTGTAACAACTATGAATTTGTGACAAACCACATGACAGCAAACTGTATAAGTACAGGACAAGCATCGCCTTTCATCTATATGATCTCCTTAGTTTTTATAACCTTGTTTCTTTTGCAAGCGTTTGGTCACTGATTTCTGTTATTTATAATTCACTACTCTTCAATTTTCATGCTACTGCCTGAAACAGATTGATGGTTCCTGGAAGGTCAAGAATGAGAACTTGTCTACATTATATAAGGTGGCAAAAGAACTGAAGGATAAATTTTCTTCATTCCAGATCAACCATGTTCTAAGGGTAGGTACAGTTTACTGAGCTATTGATGTATATAGATTTTACAGCCTGTTTGGTATAAGTTTTAACTTGGATTTGGAGAAATAATTGTTTATTTTTCAAAGATCTCTTAGCAAGCGGGAAAAAATAAGTAATTATATTTTCAAAATAAACCTGATACACAATTGTTAATTATCAAAAAAGAGAAAATAAATGTTCTCTAAAAAACTGATAAATGTGTAAAATGAGGCATTGAAAAAATGAATTAAAATGCAATAAGGTAATGCGTCCAGTAACCTCTTAATGACGTGATTTCTCTCCCCCTTGAAAGATTTTTGTGTTTGTGAAACACAAATAAGTTGTAGGAACCGATTCAATCCAAGGGGCCATCCCATTAAATATTCAACACTACAAAAATTCAATGAAAGAAGAATCGTTTATTGCATCTGTTATGCTACATAACTGTTATACTGAATTCTATATATACACCATCCCTTTTCTGGTAGAGTATGCTTCCCAACGTCAATTTTTTTACGACTTTTTGAGCATTATTTCCTATTTAATTCTACTAGATAATCGAACCTTGCATTTAAATATTATATACGTACCAGAATAAGACTCCTGAAGCTTTTCTTTAAGCGTTTTTTTAAAATAATTTTCCTTTTACCTTGTGAAGAACTTCAACTCTGATGCTGACGCTCAAGCAAATTTGGCCATCAATCTTGCAGGTGAGGCCTTGAGAATCTTTAAAATTTATCAACTTTTATGTTCATTCTTCACTTGTTAGAGGCATGTATTAAACTATTCTAAGCTTTCGCTGTTTATACAGATGGCCAAGTCCAGGAAGAGTGTTTATAATTGACTCATGGCTGCTGCTGGGTTGGATTTGTTGCTGAAAACGTCTGCAATTTGAAGAAGTATCTCTGTTCTTTAACTTATTGGCGAAATGATTATTGCGCAATCAAACTTAGTCCTCTACTGGTCCTGGCTTAGCAGTTATACAACTTGTAGCCTCAGCGTTTTCAATTTCCATAATATTTTTGCCGCAATGGACGATTCCCGTTAGGACTTATCGACACTGCAATCATATCAAGTTGAGTTCGTTATATTCATTTTTGAGCATACGGAAGATCAGAATATCTTACAGTCTAAGAAAACACGATTCTTGTTCAGTAACACTAATACTATCAGGTCTTGGTTGAAAATATTATTTCATTTTTTTTTTGTATCTATTCAGGCTCTTTCTACCGCGTTTTAACTCAGTTGCATTTATAATACCTCGAATTCGACTGAGTTAAGTTTGACTAATATACCGTCATCTGATTTACATGCACGGTAGAATGTTTCAATTATTGTAATAATATTCTGTAAACTAATGCTTTCAACTCTGTTAACCAATGAGGCTGGTGTTGGGAGTATATTAGGGTTATGTAGTGATGTGAATCAGCTTAGATAGACACCACTCCCTGCCTGTCATGGCGAACGGTGCTCTTGATTGAATACTTCGTGCATTCAAAGGGGAATTGTCATATTTGTATCCATGAACGTTAGATTTTGTTGTGCATGATCGAGTAGTAGTGAGATAATGCTTTTAAAAGTACTTTATTTTCGGTCATTACTTCCTATATTTCAGACAAACAGGAAGTTAAATCCTATTGACGTGAAATAAGACTATGAGCAACTATATATGTAGCACGGACACTCGCGACACACGAAGATACATTCGCGACACACGAAGATACATATAATCTCTAAAATGTAAGACACGGATATATATATATATATATATATATATATATATATATATATTATATAATGATGAATTATATAAATTGACAATAAAGATTTATGTACATAAATATGTCAGGTTTTTTTTTAGTAGAAAGATGTTTTTCACGACTAGTTCAAAAACATTTGTTTCTTATTTTTATAATCATAATAAAAATTTATACAATTAATATATTTTTCTTTTTTAAAATTGTGTTAGAATATGTTATAATTGTTATAAATCCAACAAATATTTTTTGAATTAGACACTTCACGGATACGTTTTTTATAAATATCATACAAGTGTCAGTGTCCGATGTGAGTATCCGACACCGACACGTCATTTAAGAAGAGTGTTCAAGTTTCATAGGCAACTATACATGAGTCTTATCAAGTGCAGCTACATATCAACATTTTGTTAGAAATTAAATTTGTGAATTAATCTTTAACTGTCACAACTATCGAGAATGACAGGTAGATCTCATTTGCCAAAGAAATAATCTCGTTGTTTGAAAAGAAAAAAGAAAATGAAAACATGGTAAATAGTGAACGATTAAACATTGTGTTGTCCATCTGAGGCTCAGATTGTTTTCTGCTAGAAAATTAACCTTTACTCTTTTCGTTAAAAAAAGAATATACGTTCCAATACAAGTAATTGTTAATAACTAATTCAAAATCAAGTCTCTCCAACTCTTCCAATCATAGACCAAAATGGCACCACAGAAATAGACAACAAAACTGCTTATTTAGGTCTCTCACAGCATAAGCACCACAGCTGCAACAGCTCCAAGCGATTAACATACACGAGGTATCCCTATTACTACTTCTTATCAGCTTTATTCCATTCTCTCCAGTCTTTGTCAACATTATTTTGTGCCCACGTGATAGCAGCACGTGCAGCTATTGGGCCACCAGGAAATCCTTGTTCGTTCAGGGTATCAGCCATGTCAACAAAAGGAAGGACCAAGAGTGTACCAGGACCTCCATACTCGGAGTGTAAGAAAGTGCTAAAAATCTACTTCATTAAAGCAGGGTTAGTGTGGATACAGATATTTCATTACTCAACTCAGCTCAAAATAGCAATGGTGCACATAGACAATCCATATAGAATAAACTGCCTAAATAAATCAAACATTGAACAGAGCACTGTTTGAAAGCAAAAGATAGCAGACTCTAGTTAGCATTTGTAATGCTGCACAAAACTATTACCTGAACGACATTCAAGCAATATGAAAGACAAATTCTGAAATATGGAAATATTGACAAAGTAGACAAAGAAAGCCACTTCTTCCCCTCTTATCTTTTCCTGGTTGTTTAAAAGTCCTTACATTGTCAACTCCCTAGTTTCATAAACTAATACAGGAGTTTAACTCGGATTATAAAATTTCATAATCTGATAATAACAATAGATGAAACAAGTGCAAGCTGCAAGTGAACCAAACTAGAACACAACCAACCTTGTTCTATACAGCTTTGAGAGATTTTTTTTGTAAGAAAAAACTATCATAGGTTTCTCTCTTAACATAGTTATTAATTTCAGATACCAAAGCATAGAAGCCAGACTCCAAAAAAGACATAGCAGAATAGACTGCTTATCTGAATTTTTATATACAAGTTAAATAATTTTTACCACAGGCATGTAAATGTTCAAAAGCCAAATTACTCAAAATTCATGATATATTCATGATTAACACTAATAGGCCACGGGTTTTAAGCAAAAGCTACAAGAAATGACGCCAAAAGTCATCGAAACAAGCAAATTCAAAAGACATTCATATTTCAAAATACAAGACATCATAAATATTCAATAAAAAGTAAGAGTGGGTGCTGCAGAGTAAAGAACAGGAGGGGGGTTGAGGGTTTAGATGTGTAGGAAAGTACATCCAATGAAGAATTTTCTAAATTCGGAGATCTCAATGAAGCTGTCATTGAGGGCAAAATGAGTTTTAGGAAAGCCTCACTCTAGATCTGTCATGGTATGATTGCTATTTGAAAATGCACCACTAAGAAGACCTTAGTTCACATGCTGAGGACAACCTAAGGCAATAATTCTCATCACTTCTCGGTGACCAAGAACAGAGAAACCAAAAACTAAACCAGTAAACATCTATACAGGATCATTCATCACTTCTCCAATGAAGGTGCACAATATTGCATGCAATGTGACAATAAATGCTTTTAACAATTATTTATCATGCTGAGAAATCATACTACTATAACCAACTAATCAGCAATCATATTCCCACTCCCAACTTCATAATAGTTATTATAGGTTCTTTCCCAAAAAAAAAAAAAAAAAAACTACATAACTCAACTCAACAAAGAATAAAGAAGCAACATGTGTACAACCAAATTAACTAAACAAAAAGGGGGTAGTAGGGGAGATGAAGCAGGAAACCAACGAACCTCAGTGCAAATTCCTACAACTTCCTCAACGGATTCTCCGTATATATCCTTATCCGTAAGCTTTTGGAGAAGGTGGCTTTTGAATTTTCCTGTCTCCTGAAAAACACAAACAAAAATAGAAAGAAGTTGGAAAATGAAGTTAATTTATGGGTTAACAAAAAGAGAGAAGAGAAGCCAAAAATGGAAGAAGACAACTCACGGCATCTGCAAATTCGGGAATTGGGTCAGGGAATTTGTACTCAGCAGCTCTCACAATAAGCCTTTTGGTGGATGAAAATGGTAAGGTTGGGAACTTTCTTCTTCCTTTGACAGAAGGAAATGAGAAGCGGCGCTGTTTAAATGTGGCAGAGGTTGAGATTGAACGGCGTTGCGAGAAGCAGAAGGGGGTGGGGGAAGGAAGCAAAGAAGCATGGGTTGAAGAAGAAAAGGAAGAAGAAGAAGAAGAAGAAGAAGAAGAAGAAACAGAGAAGGGTAGAAGAGAAGCAGAAGAACTCATTCTGCAAAACCTTATTCGTTATCTCTTCACTACACTTACTCCTGTTCCTAAGCTTATAATAATATTATCAATTTTTTAATATTTTTAAATAATGTATAAATCTTTCTCAGAATATATAAAATAATTCTTAGAATGTGAGGTAAGTATTTCGTAAATATATAATTAATGACTGCATAACTAATTATGATTTTTTAATTTATTTCTAAAATTATTAAATAAATACATCTACAAATTATCTTTTCCATTACTAATAACATAATTAAAGAACATTAAAAAAAATTACTTTATTCCAAATATAAACCTATATAATGTTTATCTTTAGAATATTTGTTAAAATAAGAAAAGTTGAGTGCTACTTAAGTCTACTTCTAAACAAAATTAGTATTATATCATTTGGATGAGAAAATTAAGCCTAACACAGATCAACTTCATTTGTACTTTTTCAAATTACATACTCTAAAAGAAACATTAATTTTAAATGTCAAATAAAATTCAAAAATTGTACATTATACGCAGTTGAAAATGTTATTAAATATAGTTTGCAAATGTTAAATTAGTTTTGAAAAACCTCTTACCAATTAATAAAAAAAAAATCGATAAGTTTGTGTTACTTTCTTCAGTATTTTTCAAAATAGAGGTTTAAAATTAGAAAACTTATAACTTAATCCTTTGGAAAACTTTTTAAATGATTCCAAATTCTGAATTGAATATTATCAATTTATCTCTCCAAGTAAAGGTTCTCATGATATGCAACCGTAAAGAAAAATGATACATTGACAACCTTTCTTTCTTATATAATTTTCTTTCTTTGTCTAAAATTTCAATTTTTATATGAAATAACAAAAAAATTTATATCATCAGTTAAGGGTTGTATAATAGAGCAAGTTGTTCATATAAAACATAAAGAAAAAAAGTACATAAATAAATAAAAAATCGTTTATAATTTTTCAGTTTATAGGCCCAGAAAGAAAAAATAAATATTTGTGATATAAAATGAAATCTAAATGTTATAAACTATACATAGTTGAAATTATTATTCTATATAGTTTCGAAATATGAAATTAGATTTTCAAAATTCATTACAAATTGATATAGTTAAAAAATTTAAGCTACGCTACTTCTGAACATTTTAATCCAAGAGTACCAACTTCCAAGGTTCATATCTCCTTTATTTTAAAACTATTTTAGTAACTCCAAAATCTATGTTCAATAACTTTGAGACTAGTTTCTAAAAAAACGAATTTTGATAAATTTCATCAAATTAAACTTTAATTAGTTTTTGTTCAGAATTTGGGTACACTGATTTTTGGATTTACGTTTTTAATTTTTTTTAAAGTAGAAAATAAACCCATAAAATTGTATAAATATTTTGACAAAGCATCTCTTCGATTTATGAAAATTTCCAAATGAAAATAGTAAAAATGTGATCTTGGTTAGTCACAAACAATTAAAAAGTTACCAACATATCCAGAATTTGATATAGATTAAATATATATAAAAGATAAAGAAGTTGTAGTAAAAAATAAAGCATGAAAAAGTATTGCAGACGATTTCAAGGAGAAGGAAATGTCCAATAGACTCTTCGTAGGAACCAATGGTGTGTTTGAGAAATAGGGTAAGTGAGAGTTTTTGTATAGAAGATTTATTTGTAGGAAAATGATAAATAGACTTCTCAATCTTTTATTTTACTCTAATAAATGTTTGTGTAATATCTAATTTGTTTTATGGAAAGTCTTGTTTTTCACGTTACTTGTATTTTTTATTTTTTATTTTACTGTTGACATTGAATATCTTAGCTTTTGGTCTTTGGTTTTAGTGATAGGTATGTGGAAAAGATTCTTTAACGCTTAAGTCAATATTTTTGGTTTTAGTGATAGGTATGTGGAAAAGATTCTTTAACGCTTAAGTCAATATTTTGTATTCAGTATACCTTTACAATGATTTAGCACTCAACCCATTAGACTAAATATTGTAATGACTAGATTAGACGTTCAATACAACTTTTGTATTTTTAGCAAGATTATTTATTAGTTTTGGTTTTTTGACTTGTCCTCTTTTCATTCTCCACTTGCAATCACTTTAGATAGCTTTTTAAATATGTCTTTTGATACTTGAATCGATTTTTTATTTTATTTTTTTTATCAGCAATAACAAATATATAAAAGCGAATCACTTAAGGGGTGGAACAACCCATTTACAAGGGATACAAATCCACCGTCTACCAGGACCCCCCCCCCCCCCCCCCCCCCAACCCACAAACCCCCCCCCCCCACCACCCCACCAAACCACACACACAACAAAAACACAAAAAGGGAGAAAACACCCCTTAAAAAAGAAAAAAAACCCCCCCCTCACCCAGCCCCCCCCCCCCCCCCCAACCAATCAAGCACAAGCGCAGACCACTCAAAGACCGAAGCAGCACGAGATTTCACAGAAATCCAAGACCAGATCTTTGCTTGCATCAAAGTACAAACTTCCGACGCGTCGACCACCCCCCTATTGAAGATAACCGAATTTCTGTGAATCCAGATTTCCCCCACTACCCCAACCCAAATTGTATTCCAAACTTCATTAATCAAAGCGAAGGACGTGTTCATCTTGAACTACACAAAGTTTAACATAGGGTCATTGTGAGAAACGAACGACACACCTAGCCACTTATAGCAAAGCCCCATACCCGCCAAGCAAAGCTGCATTCGAAAAACAAGTGACGGTATGACTCTTCCTCCTTTCCACACAAACAACACAAACAACACAAGGAACTTTCCACCAGCACCCCTCGTCTTTCCAATTTGACCCTAGTGGCAATCTTGTTCTGCAACACCCTTCAAGCCGTAAGTAAAGCTGAAGGAACCGCTTTACAATTCCATAGCTTTCTAAAAACCAGAGAAGGGTTTGTCACGTTAACCCTCCTCACCAAAGAGTACGCAGAGTTAACAGAGAACTTCTGATCACCCTCTCCCTTCCACACCCACCTATCTGCCTCTCCCAAACCCAGCCTCGCCTCAAGTAAAGCCTGGCTCAACTGATCCACCATAGGCATCTCCCAATCAAAGAAAGACCTGCGTCAGTCTACATGCCACACCCACACACCATCAGACCAGGACCCAAGCTCAGCCACCCTAGCATTTTTTACCATACAAATAGAAAACAGTCTCAAAAATGCTTTCTTCAGTGCACCACCAGCAAGCCATCTGTCCTCCCAAAAAGAAATGTCCTTCCCATCACAAACTTTTCACTTGAACCCATCTTCAAAACTTTCGCCCCATCCCTCCGAGGCCTAAACCTCTTTCAAGTCTTTCCACCAAAGAGAACACCTACTACTTCTATCTTCTCCTCTCAAACTTCTCCAACCACCATATTTAGAGGCGATGATCTCCTTCCAAAGACCGCCCTTATCCGAACCCAACCTCCAAATCCATTTTCCTAACAGAGACAGATTAATGTATGATAGGGCCAGATACTTGAATCGATTAATTTTGGATTCTACAATATCTTCATCTTTTCTTTTTGCAACAGGTGCTCAAAACAGAAAACTTAAATTTGTTTTCAATTTGTTTTGTTTCGAATCTCTTTAAGAACTAATTTGAATGTATTTGTAATATGGGTTAGTAAAACAAATTAAAACATAATAAGAAAATCTTTTGTTCCAGATAATACGTGATACTAAAAACATTCTACTTTAGATTTTCAATTATTCAATGTGTTTATGTTTAAAAAAATTAGAAATATTTGCAATATATTACCATTGATAAAATCTCTTTAATCAAGATAATTTTAAACAATATATTTTTATTTATTAAAAGACACATTAATATCTTTTGTTCCACAAAATTTGCATATAAAATATTTTTGTTTTCATATATTATATTACTTTGATTAAAGGTGTTTTTAGCAAATATATGTATTATAAAGATTTTGTTTTTCATAATTAATTGTTTTAAACAAAATATGTTATGCATTCAATTTGTTCATCAAACCATTTGTCATAAACAATCTATTAGACCGTCTCGTGTGAACACATGTTGTATACGTTTAGAGAGTACTAAATACTGTAGTTGTACACAATATTGTTAAAACATTCCAGAAACAAATCAACCATTCAATTTATTTTTGTTGTAATCAAAACATAAACTTCACATATAATCAAAACATAAATTTCATATACACTTCTAGTCATCAGATCATCTATTGTAATATAGATCGCCCATAATCTCAACAGACTATCTAGGAACTTAACAAACCATATAATCAGATCGTCCAATGTCTCAACAAATCACATTGAAATTCGAACAAGCAAATTTAATATGAATTTTTGTCTTAATTAATAGTGCAGTTGTTTTGTTCAAAATAATATATAATCTTTGATCAACACCAGAAATTGGTCGTTGAAATTTGAAGTTGAAGGTACAAACTAAACAATTACTTCTAAAGTCTGAATTAAAGTTTTTAATTTATTATAATTCATTCATTTATATACTTTTTATAATAAATTAAAATAATTTGTTTGTTTATGTATCGCACTATAGAGATAAAGTTCAACTGAATTTTTGGAAGAACCCATCACATCAAGATGAAATCAAGCATAATTGATGAATGAGTATATTTTATTTTGAAATTATTTTTTATTTTATTTTGTAATTTAATGTTTAATGAACTTTGTATTTGAATTTGGTGTAATTTATGAAATCCTTAAAATGTATTTAAAATATATTAAAACTATTTTTAATTATATTTTTGAAAAGTGCAGGTAGAGCTGTAGAACCGGCGGTGCGTTATGTAGGAGGAGTGGAGTCTATTAAAATTGAATGAGCTTTAAGATGATGGCAGTTTCTTCCTACACCCCGCAAAGACAAAACCGTCCCCATATGAAAACTGTACATTTATTTTTTTGCATTCCGGATTATGAAATCCGATAAATTTTTGGATTGGCGCTTCTGGTAAAATAATTTTGGATTGGCACGTCCAGTAACCTCTCGGATTGGTGCTTCCGATAGTACATGAATGACAATGTTAATCCAAAATAAAAAAATGCAGAACATCCATTAATAAAAATCACTCCGAATCCGCCAATCCGTAATTCAAAATATGTATTTCAGATTCAGAAATTCATAATTGAAAAAAATCATTCTAGATCCACCAATCATAATAGAAATTAGGCTACCTGATTCAACAATCTGAAAATCAACAATTTATGCAACTTTGCTTTTGAAACACCTCATCCGAAAAGCAACATAATTCACTTCTGGATTGATGAATCCATAACTAATCTCAATTCAAATAAAAGGTAAAGGTTAGTTTAGGATTTAAAAAATTGTGGGGGTTCAGGAAGAAACTACCTAAGATGATAGTTTAAAGGAAGGGACTCAATCACAAATCCAGCTCTTTGTGTACCTGTGAAATAAGTTTATTTAGATAAAAAAAATATAGAATTAACTATAGTTGGGACTAAAATTTATTTAGTCATTTATCTTTTATATTTAGTTAATTTAACTCTTTTAAAATAGTAACTATTTTCGATTTGGAGATGAGATTTTAAATTTATTTTTTAACTTATCCAAGATGTGAAATTTATCATAATAAATTCATTCACATGAAAATTATTAAACCAATTGATTTTGAACCAAAAACATGATCAAATTTTCGTGGAAACAAAATTCCACAAACTGTAGTAAAAGAATCTAAAATTAAACTTCTCTCTTTTTTTCGATAGAATCACTTTTCATAATGTTTATAACTATTTTTTTATTAAGAAATAATTGAATTTTATAATTTTCATGTAAACAAATGTAAAGATAAATGTTTCAATCATCCAAAAAAGTGTTCACAATCTAAAATATATGATTTAACCTGCCTCAAACTCTGTTCAAACTAAGGTATTAACTAAAAATTAAACATGGTCATAATAGCCAATCATGCTAACAATCGGTCATACACTTAGCCAATCATGTTCAAACTCCAAATGCAACCTAAAAGTTGTGCATGTTATAAAAGTCATTCAAGGGAGAATCACATTTTCTTGGATGTGAATATAATCTTCGTTCAATTTAAAGGGCCACCATTTAAGAAACACAGACAAAATTAAGATTTAAGATTAAACTAAACTTGTATCTTGAAAATTTTCCAAGCTTCATAACAACTACTTAAGCATCCACAAAGCTGAAGAAAGTTGATGCTACAATATGTATTCAAGGTCACAACCATCTGTTTTCTGAATCAGATAACACAGCACAATAAACTGTCAAATGCTATAGAATACTGGACAGTGTGATTAATCCTCTTCTTTTTCCGGAGGCAAACCACAAGGCAGGAGCATTTTCTGCACAAAAGATAGAATTTGTTATGAATAGCTGATGACTGACAAGTTGTAAGCAACAATATTAAAAGTAGGTTAAGAAGACAAAGAAAAATTCAGAGAAGGGTCGTGCTATAACTACTCTTCAGATAATTGTAAATTGTACTTCTTGCTAATTCCTTTCAGAAATAAGTTCCTTGGTAAGTTGCTAATAAAATGTTCTCAATTTTTTTCTTAAACCAAAAATGGCCCCTTGGTAAGTTGCTTTTGAGAAGATGAGCATGTCTTTCCTAAAATATAATTCATCTTAATTTAGATTTTATGAGAGATAAAGTGATTATACTGTAATCTAATGATGGCTAACGAACTTGCATGACCTATTTATGCATATGCAAAGACCCGGTGTCCTATGTTTTGGACATTGGTTGTGTTGGGTTGTCTGTGCATGCTCCATAACTCTTAAACACCAAAACTACTCATCCCTCCCTACACTTTCCTTTCAACAAGTTCAACAGAAAAGCATTACAAGTAACAGGTGATTTTCGTTTCTTTTCACCTTTGTCTCAAAAGCACATAGACAACATGTTTGGTGGAAATATATTGTTGTAAATCGATATCACCAAAGTCTCACAACCCTCTGAATCTTGTTGGAGGAGCTACCTTTGGATGCGCTCCCACCTTTCTCTCCACAACCGCTCAGCCAGGAGATGTGGTTCAGCTCAACCAGGTTTTGGAGTTCCTCCTCCATCAGTGTTTCTGCAGTGCTCATAGAACACACATCTCTCACAGCTTCTTCACTCTTTTTCACCTCTTCATTCTTTCTCTTTTTCTAATATTTCCTTCACTCTTGTTCACCTTTACATTCTTTCTTTTACTCTTAGGAATTTAAGAGTTCTTATTAGTTCTGAGATCCTCGGTATTATCCGAAAAGTTCTTATTGTATCATGAGGAACTTGTGCAATATACTACAGATAAGTCCTTACAGACACCTCAAGAAATCAATCTTATCCGTGTTTTGCCAGCCTTATTTATTACATATATTTCACTACAAAGAAAAGCACTCGTGTGTATGTTATTGGGCAAAACTAGTAACTGTTTCCACTCCTTGTGGGTGAACTCTCCAAATACAGTAGAACACCGAAAAAAAAGTGCATTGCTAGCATTTATCCTTTACTAAGATGACAGTGAAACAAAGTAGTGGATATAGATAGAAAGAAAACCTGCATAAAGTTATAGCGTTCCCTTCCAATAGATTCATTTTCAGCAATACCAACGTAAGCCAGTAAAGGGTAGTGGCCAATATATGAAGCATAGCTATCACGTTGAATGTTCACTGCCCACTCACTGCACACCCATAAAACCAAGAAAAACAAACAAAAATTGAAAACGAAAAATAAAAAATTGAGAATGAATTTTGGGGAAAAGAGTGAGAGCGAAACTGACAATCTGTTCAAATCGGCATGACCAGTTCCAACATATTTGGCTTGAAGATGTTCGAGCTGAGAGTTGATGTTAAACCTATCACTCGCCTGCATAAAACGCCCAAATTAATTTTGGTATCCAAATTTTGAAAACCCTGACAAAAAAACGAAATTGCTGCATTGGAAAGAAATTGGGAAAAGAGAGTGTACCTGCATGGTGTGAGATTGAGTTGCTATGAATCAAAGTACTCTCCCAGTTGCTTAGGGTTTTCCTTCAGTTCAGGTTCAAATGCTCTAAGATATAAACTTTGCTCACTTTCTTCTTGTATAGTGTGATTGGTTATGGTTAATCTACAATAATTAAAAAAAAAACATAATATTTTTTAATTATGATAAAATAGTTGTATTTCTTTTTTCTTTTTTAATTTTTATATAATATTTAATTATTTGAAAGTTATTGTAAAGACAAAAAGATATAATAAAATAAATAAGTTGTAAAAAGAATTAAAGAAAAAATAACGAGGAATAATTGTTTATTCAAAATGATAACATATTAAAATAATCAATCAGGATTTGTCTAAATAAATAAATTTGACGGTTTAATTGTATATTTCTTAATTTTTATAAATTAAAATTATCTATTATATTTAATTATATAATGTGCACCAAAATCTCCTATTGAACACAGAAAATCTCATTCAAAAGTTAAGTAAATATCCTTAAAAAATATTTTTCATAGTAGTGTTCACTTTTAATGAATGTGGAAATTTAAAATGAGTTTGAAAACAAAATATTTGGAAGAGAAACGAGAATGAGATCTTAAACTCATAAAAGATAATATTTTCTTAATATTTCGAAAAAAAGAAGTAAATATCTAATAATTGTAAAATAATATCTTGAGACAGATTTTGAATTCAATTTTGTGTAAATAAAAAAAAGAAAAAAAAAGATATATGCTTAATCATTCCAAATAGATAAATGAACATTTGATATTTGTAAACCCTAAATCCTAAACAATATCCTGAGACCTATTATGAATTCGATTTTGTGAAAAAAAAAAGGGAATTATAAAATAGATGTGAGAGGAAGAACGATGATTGTTTTTTTGGAATGTGACACACACTCAAAACTTAATTTTATTTCTTTTTTGTACTTTTTTTTTGTTTCATCTTCCTCATGGGAGATTAAACCTTATGGGTTGATTCCCTTGTAATTCTTCATTAATTTTTAAGTTTTGATCAATCAAAGTTTTGCTTTCAATTCTATTTGGCAATTTGTTTTAACCTTATGATCTTTTTGAAATCTGTTTTTTTAAGAGGTTGTTATTGAATACATGTTAAGGGTTAAATTTTTTTCCCTAGTTTTGATTTCTTGGTCAATCTTAATATTCTAATTAATCTCTTGGGTGCATGATTTAAGAGGTAAAAGAGAAACATCTCATAAGTAAACATATAAGTGGGGTATTGAATACATAAGTAGACACATGTTTTGTTGATAAGATTTGGTTGAATTGGATTGATGCATGTTTGATTTAGTTTCAGTGAGTAAATCAATTGCAATAAGGAAAAACAGTAAGCACTTTTTTTTCAGAAACATAGGAATCCTAATAGGAATAAAAAACAGAATTATGAACTAGCAAAGACATAATGGAAAATGATGTATTGGAACTTGTATAGGTCTAGAATACAAGTATGAACTCAATTCTAAAAAGAAAAATGC
>Ga0123342_1003490_pt1 | contig 25170 bp, 15 predicted proteins | sample Turbeawhitnodule_FD_89960 | JGI IMG/M metagenome (GOLD analysis project Ga0123342, IMG submission 89960) | Root nodule microbial communities of legume samples collected from Mexico - Turtle bean Mexico white nodule | ecosystem: Host-associated > Plants > Roots > Nodule | place: Mexico: Nepantla... | reverse complement strand
TTAAAATTATTGTAAAAAATATTCATTTTAATTATTCAACTTTATATATCATTTTCTTAAATAAAAAAAATTAAATTTTGGTATTATTTATAAAATACTTTTTTTAATTATATATTTTTATTTCTAAAAATATTAATTATCATTTTTTAAAAAATATAAAATCAAGTAAACTTGGCAATTGAATTGATAATTTTAATTGAAATAAAATACATTGAAGTTGTCAATCCAATATTCAATTTTAAATACATTGAAGTTGTCAATCCCGTATTCAATTTTATTTAAACTAAAGTTGCCAATCGGGTTGGAAATTTTAATTAAAAGTAGAAGGGTTAAGGAATTTAATTTATGTTGCCTATACCATTGGCAACTTTGACCAAAAAATGCCCATTCTTGTAATATTTTCTGAATCTGCCCATTTAAGTAAATCTCAAGAAAAACTGCACCATTTTGGTAAAATTCCCTATACCTTCTCATCCAAGACTAAGACTAAGTATATTTTACATCAAAGGCTATGTACATTGTGATATCTATAGCATTATTTTTCTTAGAAAGTTCATAGGTGTTACATAACCGTCCTTACTTAGCCATAAAAACTTGTAAAACTAATCTCTTATTCATCGCAAACCATGATAACATTACTAGTAGTAAAATTACTCTCTAAACTTTCAAGTCATGCTTAATGTAAAGAGTCAAATTACTTAAATGCTTAATGTAAAATTACTCTCTAACCTTTGGCTCCAGGTTAATTCTCAACCACCTTGACATAGTAGTTCAATATGCTGCTAGTTGCAACATATATCACTGATGGTATGCAAGGGTATGGAGGATGCACGCCAGTCAAGAATTTTGTGGATTTGACCATGATGCAAGGAGGAGAATTCCAAGTAGGCATGCTGTCATATAGCATTTAAGTACCTCCTAATATGGCTAAGTGGGTGGGTAAAGCGGGTGATTGATTGTTACACGTTGGTTTGAGAATATCAAACAGTGGCCCCCACCCCAAAAAACCTTGCTCTCTTGCCACTGGGTACTGTCCTTGCTTTCGACAAATCCAAAGTGCTTTCACCAATTTTTTTGACAAATCATAGAAGGCCAAAACAGACTAAGGAAAAAACTTTTAATATTGGAATAGGATAATACAGTTATGTTATATCAGGGAGGTGCAAGTTTTCTGTTTCTACATATAGCTATAATTTATAATTGGTTAGATTCTCTTTTGATCTTGCAAGCGTGAGGTTTTTTGTAAGATTGAGACACATTTGGAAGTGTCTCTTTTTATTTAATGGATGATATGCCAGATGTGTGCCAAGATACATACGAGTTCCTTCATTGAAGGCAAAAATCCTGTAAGCAAACTCACTTTGGAAGTTTCCTTCTCTTATCCACCTTTCTAGCATGATCTCCTTGCAGTCATTTCCTAAGATGACCATTCTCCCCATTACATAGATTGCATATATCACCTTTGTCCCAGTTTTTAGCATTGTTCTATCTGGGAAAGTCACATCTTCCATTGCCCCCTGGAACCTGCAGTTATAGATTCTGCCTTTCCTTCACTCTTTGTATTGATAGCTTTCCTAGTCTTGAAACATTTGGTTACCATAGTGTTCTCAAGCATTGTATTGGGCATAATACCCAGTCAGAATATGAGAATTTTACTGCCTATATTTTGTATTTCATGTAATTCTAAGCCTTTAGTTGATCATATGAAAAATCTCTTCTTCATCTACCTTCACATCACTTTATTCTCGTGCTCCCAAATACACCAGATATAAATTCATAGTCCCCTCCAAATATCATTTTCGTTTGAAGTAATTTGGAATAAATACAATTGATGGAAATGACCCTTAGACTCATTGTGTAAGGAAGATTGGATTCCTACCCATCTACGGCACATATTCCATACTGAAATTGTTGTTTTACAATTAAAGAATAGGTGTTGGACTGTTTCCTCATCTACATTATACAAATGGAAAATTGTTTTGTTATATTGATCCCTCTGTCCATAAGATATCAAGAATGGCACTATTTTCATAATTGCAACTACTCTGTAATACTGCATATGCTAGCTAACTTAACTGAAAAAACTTTGTCCTCTTCCCCAATCCAATTCCATGTATCTAAATTATTTCTCTTTAGTTGCATAGTGTTTATTTCATTCATCAGTTGTACCTGTTATTCCCTTTCTCACTCAAACCTTTCCCTTTTTCCATTCTAAATTTCATTCTGAAATTTTGAACCTGCACCCGATTTGCATATGAAATGATAAAAATGCCTTTAAATAAAAAGGGAGGTGCGGATAAAAAATACTTTTAAAACCTCATTTCTGGAACATGTTTTTGAATTTGGATTTCCCAAACACTTTTATAAATGAAAATCCTTTTCCATTTTCAATTTTTTTTCTTACAAAATTTAATTATGAGTTTTGAATTCCATTTCAGAATTTGGGTATGTTTTAAATTTTAAAAGAAGATTAGTTGAATGTCACAATTGATAGGTTGCAGAAAGAATTTGTCATATATCCTTTGTATAAATATTAAAATATCCCTTAAAATTTATTTTATTTTATTATATTCTTTACTGATAAAGAAATATATTTTGATATATATTATACAATATACTATATTATAAACATATGATTATTATAGCAAACAAACTCGTAGAATAATTGTACTTAGACGCCATAATATTATTTTTTAACAAATCAAATGCAACATAGAGTATAAGTCGTTTAGATTTATTACTATTAGTGGACGTGACTTTCTTGATAGCTCCATTTTTCTTTTGGCCTAACCCTCCAATCAGGCCTATGTATCATTCCAGCGTCTTAACTAAGCTTAGCTTCTTCGTAAACATTTTTTAAATAAAAGCAAGTTTATCTTCAAAAGGTAGCAAAAAAGAGCATTTGTATCGTACGCATTAAGTATTAGCATTAATTTAGTTGGTGCATCAAAATCTGCCATAGGTCCAAAATTATGTCAGCATCTATTAAAACCTCTTCAATTGAACAACCTCTTCGATTGAACAAGGAAAAGAAAAACTGCATAGCCTGGGACAGACACAGATATTAGCCCAGGTTTATGAAATCATATACATACACATATATATATATATATATAAGTTTCGGTTTCAATTTTAAACACTACCACAGAAATAAGTACATTACTTAATCACCTTAAACTTAGCAGATAAATACAAATACAAAGTAAATTTTGATTGACACTGATCATGAAATTCATACAGAAAAAACTTGTTATAAATATCATGTCTTCTGCCAGTAGCATGACGAAACAACATAGAGGTAGCATGGTCCAGTTGGAAGAGAGTAAACAGTATGTATATGTGACATCAAAGCATGGGCACCACTCTAATGGCAGGATTATTTTTCCATTTTTCATTCCTCAAAACACAAGCTATTTATATATATGATTGAAATCTCTTTACAAAGGAATCAATAGGTTTTTTTAATCATAAAAGAATAAATAAATTAATTAAAAAAATATATTAATTAAAATATTTGAGAGATTCTTCGACCCTAATATAAAAAAATTATGTCATATTAATATGCGGACAAAAAACTTAAATATTTCATATATCATTCAAGCAAACTATCTAGTCATAATTCTCAGAAACCTTAATATTACTTTCTAATTGTTTATGGTCATATAGATTAACCCACAAATCGTCTACTGATATAAAAAAAAAAAAAAAAAATCTCACCTACACAAAAGATATATGAACAACAAATAAAAGAATGGCTTACACCTATTACAGTATTAACCATCCTTTTTTTTATCAGCAATTAAGAATATATATACATAAGAACCACTTTAGGGGTGATTCAACCCTTATGTAAAAAAGAATGAGCAACCTAACTGCATAACACCTTTCAAACATCTAAGAAACAAAGCAGCTCCCTCCTGACATAACCTGACAGGAACTTCCTCCGACATCCCACTAAATCGAATACAGACAAATCAAAGGGGCGAGACACCAATCAGAAAAAGAAAAACTAGTTGAGGGAAACTTATACGTGAGCCAAGCCCAAACCTTCAACTGAGCTAGAGAAAAGATTTTAGAAAAGTCCAGAAATCCCTTATTAAAAACTATCTTATTTTTATGACGCTAAATTTCATTGACCATTGCTATCCAAATATTACCCAAGCCAAGATTTACCGACTCCAGAGCATTACACAACCTGAATTGAAAAACGTGTGAGAAAGCATGAAAAGGAACAAACGTTGTAATACCTAACCACGCATAACAAAGGTTCCACGTCAACCAAGATATCCTACAATCAAAAAACAAATGGAAAAATTCTTCCTCTTTTTCCCTGCAAAAACTGCACAAACTGTTTCTGACTGCAACTCCACGCCTGAGTAAATTAACCTTGGTTGCAATCTTATTTCCCAGCACTCTCCACGCGGTCAACTGGGCTGAGGACAAAGCCTTAATCCTCCGAAATAAATTAAACATTCCAAACCAGTCCTCTCCTCGACCACCTCTTATAATCCTATAAGTCGAACTAATTGAGTACCCATGACTTAAATCTTCTATCCAAATCCACCTGTTAGCTTTCTCCAATATAGGGCACAAGTTGTGCACTTCTTCAAGGACCTTCTTAGTTGTACTTGCTCCCAATGAAAAAGGTTTATTCTCCACCCCAAAGACCACTCTCACCCAAAGTTTGTCCGGGAACCACAACTATCCAACGACTCTTCTTTCTCAGTGGTTAACGAAAAAAGTCTTGGGAAATTAGACTTCAAAGCATCATTACCAGTCCACCGGTCTTCCTAAAACCCAATAGACTTTTTGTTACCGATTTCCCAGTTTAAATAATCTCCAAAATTGTTGCCCCACTTCTCAATCTGCCAGTTCCTTTTTAAATCTTTCCACCAGAGGGAGTCATAAGAACTACCTTTGTCCTCTTTCAAATTCCTGTAGCCGCAATATTTAGATTCTAGAACCTCCTCCAACAAATCCCCTTCATTAAACCCCAACCGCCAAATCCACTTATTGAGCAAAGCCAAATTGAAATCCTTGACATTGATCACACCGAGTCCTCCCTCTCCCTTCGTCTCACAAACCTTTTTCCAAGAAACCCAAACGATCTTCCTCCCCTCAGAACCCCATCCCCAAAGAAAGTTCATCTGAATACTCTCAATCTTCTTCATCACTCCTGTAGGCAACCTAAACATCGACATATAGAACAAGGGAATAAACGAAAGAACAAACTTGATAAGACAAATCCTTCTAAACATAGACAAATTCCTACCTTTCCATCTTCCTAGTATGGATTTGATTTTATCCAACACACCATCCCAAAAAACTACCCTCTTATAACAACCCCCAATTGGCAAACCCAAATATTTAAAAGGAACTTTCATAGTATCACAATTTAAAATTGCTGCAAAACCCCGAATAGAAAACACATTAACCCCCACTCCACCAATTATGCTTTTCAAAAAATTCACCTCCAAACCCGAAGAAAGCTCAAAGCAATTTAACATTGCCTTAACATTGAACACACTTTTAGAATTCGCATGACAAAAGAAAAGAGTATCGTCTACGTATTGCAGCATATTAACTCTAACCTTCTTACTCCCTACCTCCAAACTATCGATCATTCCCAACGACTCAGCATTCCTAGAAACTCCTGCCTGAAGTCCTTCCTTCCTTTCTTATCAGATACCCCCTGCACCAAAGAATTACATAGTCCTGTTACCAGTTTTTGATGTGGCTTGTGAGCACCCGACAAACGGTTTTTCCTTCTTCGTTGAAGTCTTTTGAGAAGTAGTGGCAAGAATATGTAGATAGAAACAATAATAAGATACGCTAGATATTGCAGAAATTAAACATGTAGTAGATGAGTCTCTTCTATCCAATTGCAACTAATATGATCCCGCATGGTTAGTTTTCTGTTACAACCTTGACATTCCTGAACTCAATTGTTGTACTGGTCCCATTTTAATTAGATCCTAAAAGCTTTTTACTATTGTTGTTTCCTCTCTAAACATGCAGTAGGAACACAACAAAAGGTTAGATGAGCATGCTTGGTCCCGCACACCGAAAAGCCCTTCCCCCTATAGTCGTACTTTTCCTATCTTCTTCTTGGACCCTGCATGTTTGTACCTCACAAGAAAACCAAACCAGACTATACCAATTTTAATAAATTACTGACTTTCCTGAACACTAGCACACATTTTCAAACACTATTTTGGACACTGAACCCAGTCAAAATAAGAAAAATGTGTTTTTGGTAACTTATTTTTATCCAAGACCAAACATTAAGTTGAGTCATCTAGAATATTTCTTGCATGACTACCTACATTGCTTAAATTATCATGTTCCTATGATTCTAAATCATTCATATAATCCCTATCCACACTTCCTTTCATACTCTATTACGTTTTTCAATCAAATCCATGAGATGAAAATGTTGGAAGTGACCAGGTAGGTTTCCATGATGTACTGATTGTATTTCCACCCATATATCACACATTACCTAAATATTATGTGACTCTTTACAACTAATGAACAAATGTGTAATTATTTCCAATTCAAGCTAGCACAAGTCACATAGGGTGTTAGATAAACCTATCATTCTCTCCTTATAAGATTAACCTTAGTAGGTACTCTATCCAAAATCACTCTCTAAGCCACATGTTGGGCTGTTGGAGAGACTTTAATATCCCAAACAAAAGTGTACCAACACTCCTTATTAACCCCATCTCCTCCCTTTTTTTCAGCAATGAATAAATGAAATAAAATGAGACACTTGAGGAGTGTCTCAACCGTTATTCATAAAATAGAAAGATCGATTTCATACCCTATACAAAAATAATAGATCAATCACAAAACATAGATTGTTACTATACAAATCCAAAACCTAAAGAAAGACACTTTCCAACAATCTAATGTCATGAACAATCTTTACCAACCACACTCTACATATCCTGACATGTTTCAAAATCAGATACACATGTTTAATGTACTCAATAACATATAAGGTATAACAAAGAATTATGAGAATACACGAAGGGGAACTTCATAACATGTTAAATATCTTTATTCACTATAGATATAGCTTTTCCCTAAGCCTTTTTTAGCCTTGCACAAGACTCCATATTGACATGGATGTAATGTTAGTAGCTCCCCTCCCTAGTTGGCTTTTATACTGCAATATGTTAATTTGATAGTATATTGCAAACGTTTGTCAACCCCCCTCCCATAGGTCCTATAAATCCTTATTCAGGTTTAGAATTTGCATCATTTGCTCTAATTCAGCTTCTAGTGCATCTTCCCAAGTAAATTTGTTGCATCCCCAGGTTAACTTTCACTTTCATGTTTGTTCGTAGCAACTCACAACCTCTCCTATTGTTATCTCCTTATCCAATGATATTCCATAAAGCCTAGGGAAGGCGTTCTTCAATGGTACAACTTTTAACCATACATCTTCCCAAAACTTTACTTTACTCCCTCTACCTATTTTCCATGGTACATTTCTATTAAAGCAATTACCCTGATAATGTTCCTCGCACACCTTCATTAAGTCTCTTCACCATATTGATTCCTCTCTTACCTTTCCCTCCGCATCTAAGGTCCTCCATGATTCATACATCGACGGTAATACCTTTGGTCACAGATCTAGATTTTCCACCCCTATCCTCAATTTCCATTTAGCTAAGTGAGCTATGTAGAATTTTTCAATATCCTTCTAGTTGCCTCTCCAATTTCACTTTTTTCTTTCTCTTTTTCTTCTTAATAGTTTTCATACATGGAACAATAATGCATTCTTAAAGTTATTAAATAATTTATTAAAAACATAATTTAATAAAATGAGTAACTCAGAAAATTTATAATTTTTTATTGAAATAAGAATATTCAAACAAAAATAAATAAAAAATTTAACTCTCTTTTTTATAAATATATTTTAGAGACAAATGTAATTTAAATCTTAATGGTTTAAAAAGAACAAATTTATCTATAACTTGTTCAATCAAATTTAAAGCTTTATTTTGATAATTTTCATATTTTATTAAATATATTCGATATTAACAAAGCAAAAAGAATACTAATAATAACAACTTAAGTTTTCTCCTAAAAGAACCAACTTTTGTGGGTTTTGTTTTTTGAAAACCTTGAAAACTTGTCAACATTGACCCATGATAGTTTATGTATGAATACAAATACAAACTACAAAGCCACCTTTACATCAACAAACCAAAACAAATATAAAAGTAAAACACAAAAAGGAGAAGGGTAGCTTTACTTAAAGTCATGTAATTAGAAAGGAACTTAGGATTGGAATGAGCAATGGCAGGTACTCTCAAAAATTAAACCAGGATTGCAAGCTACGCCAAGAGACCAAACCAAACATCCTCTTTTTTTTTTCTGTGCATGATGTCCCACTCCCACCAGCATCCACAACCTCAACAAAGACGGTTATTATCTCTGTGCCTGAACCAACTTCATGAACACCCTCCTCCTGAAAGCTCCTTCTCACCTTCTCAAACACTCTACAAAACCAAAATCCCCTTATGTCTCATTCACTCTCAAACGTCAACTACTCCTACATCAACCCACACAAGCTCTTTCTTTGGCCCCAAGATTCTGTCATCATCCCCTCACCAACACTTCTACTTCCATGAACCTCACAGCCCCTCCCTCCGTTGTTGTTTTAATGTCCCTTCCAGACGTTGGGGTGCCTTCAAGCTTGGTTGCACCTCCATGGACCCTCAAGTAGATTTCTCATCATCTCTTCACTCTCCTTCTCAGATTATTGTAAGACTATTAATCCCATTAACAAATTTTTTAGCATCATCAGTCGTCTATAGCATGGTTTTAAATTACAATCCTGATCATAGTTTTGTCATATCATTGATAGTCTGAGAAATTATAGACAAAAACGATTCCTGAAGTTGCTATTGTAATCGTGTTATGGTCACAATGATCCTAAAAAGCGAAGTATTGTAGTTCAAATTGTGATCTCAGAGAGTTCAATAAAACTGGTTTTTAGTTTACTGTAGGAAAGTTGTACCATGTGTATAGGCATGCATCAATAAGAGTGTTGTTTTGCAAAAGGTAAATATCATAATCTAACATATACAAGACAATTAATCGAATCAATGTACATGGAGTATGTTAAGTGTTTAAGATGAAGACATATGTGGTTGGTTTTTTTATTTGTATTTCTCTGTCTCTCTCTCTCTTGTTTTGGTGTTATGCTTCTTTTGTATTCTTTGATAAAGCAAATTGTTTGTATTCAGAACTTCAGATAACAAAAATATGTGTACACTATTCTGAAACACTTTTCCCTTTCTTGTTCTTTGTCTGCAGAAGAAAAAGAAAATTACTGGGCGGCAAAAGAGAGAGGAACTTGAAAGAGAGGTATTTGCATTCATAATACACACGACACATTTTGATGGCAAATTCTAATTACCATGCAGAGGATGAGAATCTAATCTCTTAAATTATCTTAATCTCTTCAACTGCTGCATCCTCATTTCAATGAGTGATGATTCAAAATTAGTTTTTGTACATGAAAACTTGAGTTTTTTTCTTTCATGAAAACATTTGAGTACACGTGACTACTAATTGCAATTTGCACAAGAATTTCATCTTCCTATCAGTTAACTTAACATGTGCCATTTAACGCCACACATAACCAAATGAAGAATATTATTGATTTGATCTTGGTAGAGTATGGCTCTCTATAGGTTTTAGGCATACCATCTTTAAGACGTTGGTCTGCAACAGTAATCAATATAGGAATGAAAAGTGTCGCTCTCCTTTTGAAAAAGCTACCACTGGATTCATCATTATGTCAAAGTATAGCAATACTTCGTACAAACTTTCGAACTATAGGTTTACTATTTGTGACAATGGAAAGTACGAGCAGTGAATGAGAACCATACCCTCAAAGGCACACCCTTAAATGGGAAAATTTGTACACATTCGTGTTATGGTTTAGGTGTTCAACCCATTAAGTGTATATAATTAATGAGGACAAATTTAGGGAATGTGTACTCTTTTTACGGATACATGTGTCATTTCTACTTGGTGAGAAAATTACATATGATTTTTTACTATGTAATAAACAGGTTGCTATGCTTCAAAGGTTGTTGAACCAAGAAGAAAAGTTTCATGAGATTTTGGAGATGGTGCATAATAGACCAAATGGGTCAGCTATATCAATTCCCAATTTTCTTTCACCCAAGGTAATATAATCATCTCCTCAATCACAATTTTCTATTTTGTTATTGCTTTCTTTCTCTTGTAGAGTGGTAGACCTTATTCAAAATTTCATTTTGGTAAGTACTATGGGCTTATGTTAGTGCTTTGGAAGTATCGCTTAGGGATATGGGCTAATAGATAGAGTAAGTTAGACCATTGTGATGTTTGCATAGGGTCTTAACTACCTACTTTAAAATTGAAAAAAAAAATCTTATTTCCTTATTAAGTATATATCCATCAAGGTTTATAAATGCAACAACTGAGTTCCTAAATTGTTTTAATTTATCTCAATTCAATGTTGTGCACACATTTATGGTGTGCAGAAGTTATCCAATTAATTATTTTAGAGTAAAGATATATTTTTCAGAAAATGAGTAACTAGAAGAAAATCATTCAATAAAAATTAATATCTGGAGAAAAAAATAATTAATCACTAAATTGACTATATTATATATTATTTTAACAACTAAAAAAATTATTGATATCTAATTAATAGTTAATTAGATATCAATTTAGAAACCATTTTATATATTAATAATTTTTTTAGTTGTTAAAATAATTTAATCAATTTAATTGTTAAAAATAGTTTTTATTTAATTATTTTCTTGTAGTGAAAGTGAGGATGTATATATGGTTGATTGAAGAATAATAACACATTTTCTAATATATATTTTAATACATATTTGATCATGATTAAAATTTATTGAAATTTAAAAAATTAGAAAGAAAACACTCATTAAATTAAAAATAAGGTGAACCAAAATTTATTAAAGAGTTTTAGAAAGTGATTAAAGAGTTTTTTTGGTAGTATTTTTAAGGTTGATTTGAGTTAAAGTATTTCATAATTGTTTTCTGTTTTGCCTTATTCATCACCTCGGTTTAGGAATTAAGTCTAGAAGTTATAAACATAAAATGTAGGGAATATGTTTAGGATAGTTTAATTGGAATTTTATATGTTGAAAGTAGAGTTTCAAGTTATAAAGTTGGTAACATTAATTATGCAAATTATGTGCAGATAAGAGAACTGCTAGGAGAGCTAGTGATGGTAGAGAGTGAAATTGCACGACTTGAAAGCCAAATAAGCCAACTCCAAGCTGGTTTGAAACATGAACAAGAAGTGACCAAGGAATCAAAGTCTAAAACGTGGAATCAAGGGAATTTGAGTAATTCTAACAATCACTTATCAGCTTCTCCGCTTCCAAATCCTAGTCCTATTCGCAGAAGTGTTCAAGAAAGGATGGCATTTGAAACCAAGGCGTTGCATTTCATAAGCAAAGCTATAAAGGGTGATTACAATCTCAATGACTTCAGTCTTAATGAAAAAGCAGGTTTTCTGAAAACTTCTGTAGAACAGAAAGAAAATAAGTTCCAAGAAGATGTGAAATTTCAAGAAAGAATTCCAAGAAAAAATGGGATAGTAAAACCTCCCTCACCTATGCGTGACCCTCGTCATCCATCTCCCAAGGTACATGCATGCCAGTTTTCCCATCCATGTATATTGTAGCTTTGTTTTCCTTCATTAAAGTATGTTTTTATATGGTTACAGTGTGAAAAAATTATTAGATATTGTTGTCAACAGTGTGAATTTGCTAATATGCAATTTTACTATTTTTAGCTGCGGGAACGCAATCCAGAGATGTACTTGGATCTCCCAACTAGATCACTATTGGATCCACTTCTGTCAGAAGAGAATGATCTCAAGTGGCAACCCAACAAGCTCTCTGAGAGCATCATGAAGTGTTTGAATTTCATATATGTAAGACTACTCAGAACATCAAGAGCAATGGAATTGGAGAAATCAGGGCCCATTTCAAGGTCTGTGCACTCTTCTTTAAGCTCAAGAAGCTTCAGAGTGGATACTGGGTCAAACCCAAAACCAAGCCACTTGTTGCAAAAGGAATTTAGGCAGCAAGACCCTTATGGTATCTTTAACACAGAAGAGTCCATTCCAAGGGACATTGGTCCTTACAAGAACCTGGTTATATTCACTTCCAGCTCTATGGATCCCAAGTTTATCTCAAGTCCATCCTCTATACCATTACTAAGGAAGTTAAGGTATGGCATGGATGATATCTACATTTATGAGAAGAATCAAAATGTTTGAAAACTTTGTAAGTCTACTTGACAATTGAGTGGTCCATGGGCAAGTGAACAAAATTTAAAGTAACAGTTTTGTTGTGGTCTGCAGAATCTTGATGAGCAATCTTCAAACAGTTGACTTGAAAAGCCTTACAAACCAACAGAAATTAGCATTCTGGATCAACGTGTACAATGCTTGTATCATGCATGTATAGTAGAAATTTCCTGCTTTTCTCTTTTTTAAATCTCTCTGCATATTATCGTTGTAGTGACATCAGATTAAGAGGAATTTGATTCATGACCAATCTGATGAATGAGAATTCTAGGACATAGATCGGACTATGATTAACGTATTTGTCTTGTTTCAGGGATTTATCCAATATGGAGTGCCATCCACCCCAGAGAAACTACTTGCATTGATGAACAAGGTACATTAAAAATCTTGATATAGATGTTACTTATCCTGTTTCTGGCCTCTGGAATCTGCCATGTTTTCTTGACAGGTGCTATAATTAAGGACAAAAAAGTATTCTTTGTTTTTTTTAGATTTTAATTTGTCCAGTTTAAATGAGAAGACAACTAACTAACTGAGACAATTTGTTTATGTTTATGTTTTTGTTTTGAAAAGCTTATAAATCTATATACAAATCTTAAACATGTCTTAATTAAAGAAACATTTTCTTGATGTTAAATTGAACTCACTTCTGTGCAGGCAACCCTCAATGTAGGAGGCAACCTAATAAATGCTCAAACAATAGAGCATTTCATATTGAGGAAACGAGATATTTCTAACATGAAAGAGGTAAACAATGAAACAAGATCAGTTACTTTATTCTTGTTCTTCTAAATACTGAAACAAACTAAGCTTTAATTTTGTTACAATTGATATATCTCCAAAACAATGTATCTATGTGGTGGTTTAGGTTCAGCATAAGGGTGAGTGGGAAGAGAAAGAATCAGTTGTTCGTGAACTTTATGGACTTGAGTTTGTTGATCCTAATGTCACATTTGCTCTGTGTTGTGGAACTCGTTCTTCTCCTGCTGTAAGTTCTTCTGCTCAATAACATCTATGAATTGGTTTTCCCCACTTAAAAGATTACTTTTAATCTTAAGAAAATGATATGCACTTGATGCAGGTGAGGATATACACAGCAGATGGAGTTACAACTGAATTGGAGAAATCAAAACTAGACTATCTTCAAGCTTCAATTCTAGCCACTAGCACCAAAAGAATAGGATTTCCAGAGCTTCTTCTCATAAACATGCTTGATTTTGCTGCAGATATAGAATTGTTGGTGGAGTGGGTATGTAGCCAGTTACCAACATCAGGCACTCTAAGGAAATCAATGGTGGATTGCTTTAGAGGCCACAATAATACTAATTCTGTGAAGGCTTCTACCATTGTTGAAAAGATACCCTATGACTATGAATTCCAGTATTTGTTGACAATATAAATGTACATTGTATGTAACACTTCTTCTTTTTGTTAACTGATAAAACTTTGAGTATACAAAATATTAAAAAGGGTACTTCTTGAACCATCTTGCACTACACCAACCCCTTTCTCTCTTCCTCTATTTGTTATCTTTGGAGAGCCACCAACAGTTACATAGAATCTTCCAAAATTTTCTTAAGTTTTATATGGTATATTATCATCATAATGCATATATTATTTATTCTATTGATATATAATTATTTGAAATCAGAAAAAGTTAAAGTGACCCAAAAATATAATTTAAGAATAATATGAATTGTTACCAAATTTAATTCTGTAAACTAAATTAACAAATTTTCTTATCTTTTTTTGTAAATTAAAAAAGAAATATACTGTGAGTGAGTTTGCTAAATGAGTTTCCATATGCTATGAACATTGACACATATTTCCTAATATCCTGTATACTGTTGCCTTTGGATATTTTGACAGTAATCCATATTTTTAATTTAAATAATTTAATTATAATCTCTTCCTTTTTTCTTTTTCTTTTTTTTTTTAATTTAAGAAATCGAATATGAAGAGCACATTCAACAGCAAACTTCTGAACCCAGCAAATTTTTTATGACTACCAATGGGCCTGGGCTAGAGTTTCATATATGGATGCAGTTGTTAAAGATAACTCCTTTATATATTTCTGTTCCATGCATACCCCTTTGCATGAATTTCTCCAAACAATTTTATATTTTCTAGAGATAATCCTTTTATAGTTTAATTATATTTTTATTCTTTATGATCTTGTTTCCCAAATTTAATTTTTTTATTAAAATTAAAAAAATACGATTTCGACCTTTGATGGGTTAAATACAGATTTAAATCTTAAACCGTCTAAGTCTTAATAAAAGTATTGTTTCTAGGTCTTTACATAGTTACTCTATAAAAGCAAGTTTGAATTATCCTCTCCATCGAGTTTTTAAAATAGGTGCATAATATTAAAAAGTACATAACTATTTATTAAATCAAAATAATTTATTTAATTAATTTATAATATTTATATAAAAAAAATTTACAAGACACAAAAGATAATGAATAAATAAGAGTGTAAAAAATTACCTAAATAAAGGTTGGAGTGATTTCATAAGCCATGTGGAATTGAGCTTGTAGATAATTCGACATTAAAATCCATTTAACTTTGCAATTTGAAAGTCAATGTTTTTCAATTGAAATTATATTTTGAAAAATTTGATATAATTGTTGTGATAAAAAAAAATAATTTTTTTTAATCAACAGTGAAAAAATACTTGTGTTTAGTAAAAACAGAGGTGCATGATTAAGCTATAAGGAAGTTGTAATGAATAATATCTTTGAATTGAATACAGAATATGGAGAATTAGACCTACAGACATTACGATTGAAAAGTAATTGCATTTTATAATTATGTGCATTAATATTGTAAAAGGAGGTAGAATACCAATTACATCTCAATTATAAATTATGCACCCTTTAAGACTCGACAATATTTTAATATTAGATTTTGAAATGAATTAGTTATAGTGTATAGAACAATTTGAACTATTTGAATATTTTGATTTTGGTAAGGAGAATCAATTTTATCTAAGTTTTAGTTAATTTTTTTCTAAGGTTTATGTTAAAGAGAGATGTTGTCAGTGTATATGACTAAATTTTTGAAAGCTTTACCTAGGTTGATAGTGTTAATGGAAAACTATGAAGGAATTATTATATATAAGTTTGTTTCAATCAAAGTAAGGAGAATTTATATTATTTCTTTATAATATGATGGATGATTTAAGGTGTAAATCATATGAAAGAAGAATATATGATAATATTGGGAAGTTTGGAATCAAATTGTTAGTTTGTATTTATGTTAGAGTGGTTGTATGCTTACGAATGACATTGTTTAATGTTTTAAGAGAGGTATAATTCTTGCTAGATGTTGAAAAATATTATGTTTCTTGGGTTTGGGTTACTTTCAGCCTAAGCGACATGTTGTCACTCAATCAAGATCCAAGCAATGTGCATTAATTGCACTAACTTTTACGTCGCTCTAACAATGAGTTGGTCGTTTAAGCAACATGCTTTATAGCTCAAATGAGGAGTTGCAAAGTAAGAGAGATGTTAAGATTATTCTCTCTCCTCTAGAAACATATCACTTAAGCATTGGACAAGACACTCAAGCAATCTATTTGGTGGCCCAAACGTTGTTTCTAAACATTTCAGAGATATGCAATGTACACGTGTCATTTTGTGTGACATGTGTCACTAGCATTCAAGCACTAGTTGGATGTTGAAGTGTCTTATGATTTTGGAGGAGTTTTTGGGACTTGTTTGACTTCTTCCAATAAATGGATGTCACTCAAACATTGACTATAAGCGACTATCACACGAGTGATGAGGTGGTCATTCGAGGGAGGAGAGACCTAGAAGGGTGTTACTCTCAAGTTACATTTTGATCAAGTGGCAAGTGAGTCTCTCAAGCTAAATGCATGTTATCTTCTTTATGATGACGAGGTCGCTCAAGCAAGAGGAGCTTACTCAAGTGACAATATACTAAGATGATGATTATGTGATGTTTATTTAATGTTTTATACATGTTTATGAATGATTCGATGTATAAAAGGTGATATTTAATTATATATGCTTTAGATACATATGTAATTAATGTTGAGGTATAGGACATGGTGTATGCATGACATATGTCCTTTTGGATAACCCTTTGTGGGTGATGAATCCCATTGCATTACTTAAATACATGTATATGAAGTGGTTTATGTGTATATAAGGTTTTGTCGTAAATGGGTGGCCTTGATTAAGCGGTTGCATGGACCCAGGGTGGATCGTGCCTTAGATTGTAGTAATAAACACGAAACTCACATTAATAGGGGGTATCTCAACTTCACTCTAGTCAAGTTACATATAGAGGAATTTAGGTGGTGAGAAACTAAGAGAGACTTATATCTAACTTGGTAGTAGGTGTATGTTTGACTTGGTATCAAATGTTTTTTGTCACTCTAACATCAGAGACATGACCAACTAAGGCCTAGTGGGTCTAGGATATATTAGGTATTAGTCTTTGGTGATACTACTTTATCATGATTTTAGAGTAATACAAAGGATGTCTCATATTTAATTATGACATGTGACTGTATATATTAGTTTATTGCAGTCACATGCATAATGATAATATGATTGATAATGATGGTGATATATATTACTTTATTTTGAGTTTAATTAACTTACTCTTGCATATTTGTGTGTTACTGGGATGATTGTACTGCTGCATATAATAGTAGTGAAAGCGAATCAATTTTGATATGATAGAGTTTATCCTTTTGATATGGATATTGATTTTGGGAAATTTTATGTATTATATATATATATATATATAAAGATCATTTTTAAGATGTGTTTGGATTGATAAGGGAATGTGAGAAAAAAAACATGTTATATAGCACATGACCTATGAAATATAATAAAATTGGTATATTTTTATTCATATGATCTTTTTCATATTTTTATTTCTTTTATTAAATAAATTTTTTATGATTTTCATAATTATAAAATATAGTATTAATATTATTTTGAAAATTTTTTTTGAGAAACATAAATAAAATAAGTTAATATAAAAAATGACTAAATTAATGTTTATATATATATATATATATATAATTAACTACTATAGTATAATTAGAGATCATGCAAGAAAATCATTAAATAGAAACCAATTTTAGAGACTAAAAATAATTAGTTGCTATATTGACTAAATTAGAGACTATTTTATAGACTAAAATAATTTTTGGTTTCTAAATTAGTTTCTATTATGATTAAATAGTTTATAATTGGCATCTAATTAGCTACCAAGGTTTTAACTACCAATTATTTATATTCTAAATTTAGTAACAAAAATTTTGGTAGCTAATTAGATACCAATTTAGAAACTATTTAACAATAATAAAAACTAATTTAGAAACCAAATTTTTTTTAGTCTCTAAAATGGTCTCTAATTTAGTCAATATGGTCTCTAATTAATCAATATAACAACTAATTATTTTTTGTCTCTAAAATTAGTTTCTATTTAATGATTTTCTTGTATAAATTCAAATTCAAATGGTTAAAAAATTTATCAGTAATTTTAAAGAATAACTAATGATAAGTTTAGAAATCTATTTAATAACAATGCAACATAATTTGAAGATTAAAACTTTTCGATTTTTAAAATGGTTTTGAAATTAGTTTATACAGTTATGAAATACTTTTATTTTAAATATGTTTCTATTTTATAATTTTGTGTGTGTGTTAACTTAGATTGCAGTTTACTCGAGAAAGAGAGAAGGGTATGCAGAAAGCACTTATGAGAAGTTTGTATTTTTTGACCAAATTAGGTGTCCGTGTTAATGTGAACCTAATAAGAACAAAGTGTGACAAGGAACATATATGTTGTCCTTATAGACGATGACCAATCTTAGTGAAAGATGAGTTCCATTAGAGACTCTGCGCCAAGTGTCTATCCCACCACGTCTTATTCTTGTGCCAACTTCATTGCTTCAAAAAGCATTAGGATCTGCATTTCTCTATTGGGATTATATCATAGACAAGACATATACGTAGTTATTTCTCATTTCACTCTGCATCTATTCAAACCTTTAACAGTATAAAAACATTATACAGACAACTTACATTCATGTCAGAGTTTGTGATTTTTTTTTTCTGAGATACATAGATTCGTTAGTTTGTATGAGAATGATCTCATGACGTATTTATTCAAGTTGTTTGACTGTTTTTCCTAGATGTCTTTCTCTGAATTAGTTAAGAAAGTTCTGTTTTAGCAAACTTTAAAGTAAATCTTGTGATGAAAATTATGAGTGAGTTCTTGTATAAGGATTGAATACTCCTGAAGTGGTTCATATTTATTTATTGTTTATTGTCGATAAAAAAAAAATATATATATATATATATATATATATATATATAATTATATAAAAATTATTTAATAACAAACTAATTTTAAAGAAAAAAATTATTTTTTTATAATGTACTTAATATAATATTTAAAATAATTTATAGTTATTTTCATTATTGTATTACATTTATCATTTATGGTTATGAGAAACAAGACGAGTAATTATTTTTTTTTCTTTTTTAATAAGAATGCAGTCCTGAAAAATATTAATTGATGATATCTTAAAAAAATTATTCAATAGAAACATATAAGAAAAGAAGGACAATAAAAAAAAAACAAAATTACAAATACCTACTACATAGATACAAACTTTTTTTAACACATAACTTTTGAACCTTATTTGTTTTTTTCTACTTTTATCATCAGGTATAATCTCTTAAAAGTTATTTCATAAGAAACAAAGCTTTAAGAATATAATCTTTCATTGGATTGAGGGTACACTCCTATGTAGAGCTTGACAAAAGTGGAGAGCTAACCAAGTAAATTTCTTTACTTTCTTATAAGTAATATTTCACATTTTTGTTGTTGTTTCTTGTATATGTCATTTTAAAAATTTCCAAAACATTAAATATTTTTTTAGAAATTATTCTTAACTCCAATTCAATCATTTGTAACCATTCTATAATTTTTTTAACATTATTTTCTCTTTTTAATTAGAGATACTTATTGTTAAAATACTAAATGTCTACTTCCATTACAAGAAAATCATGAAATAGAAACCAATTTTTAGATATCAAAATAATTAGTTGTAATAGTAACTAAATTAGAGACCATTTTAGAAAATAAAAAAAATTCTAAATTAGTTTATATTATTGTTAAGTAATTTCTAAATTGATATCTAATTAACAACCAATATTTTTGCTACCAAATTTAGAAACTAAATAATTAGTAGTTAAAACTTTGGTTGCTAATTAGATACTAATTTAGAAACTATTTAACAATAATAGAAACTAATTTAAAAATTAATTTTTTTTAGTTTCTAAAATAGTCTTTAATTTAATTACTATTGCAACTAATATTTTATTCTCTAAAAATTGGTTTCTATTTCATGATTTTTTTTAAGTGTTTTTTCAATAAAATAAAAAGATTTTATTCTAACTTCACCCAAAATAAACACTCAATAGGATTATTTTTTATACTGCATTAATTAATTTTCCAAATAGTGATTAATAAATACAATGTATTAAAAAAATATTCACATGTACTTTTTTTTTTCTTAATCCTTATAAAAAAACTTAAAGATCATATAGTTTTAATTGAAAAGGGGGGTAAGAAGAGAATAATGGGAGAACCAAAGCGTGGGGAGAATAATTAAAGAGACCATTAGAACAGAAAGAGAAAATAATCAAATTGGCAGATTTTAAAATAAGAGCAGTTTTGACGACTACTTTTTTAATAAATTTAAATTATCAACTATTTGAACATATTTTTATTCATGCAAATTGATAGAATGTGTTTTATAAGAGAAAAAATAATTAAGAAAATGCTCTATGGCCAAATTCCTTAATTTTACACAAAACCACCTTCTCCAACACCTTCTATTGAATGTAATATAAATAACCTTGTCAAATTTTAAAGTTATATTTTTATCACGACCTTAAATTAAAGTTAATTTAATTATTTTTCCGATCAAAGAAATATTTATCAGAAATTGTTTTAGGTTTATTTTATCCTAACATACTAAGTATTTTTATTTTTTGAAAAATCCAAATCCAAATTGTGTTTACTTGAATTTTTAATTTTGTAGAACTTTTTCTTTGCTTCAATAAAATTGCTAATCTACATCACATTTATTAATCAAGCAATATATGTTTTAAACTCTTAATTTGAAAAAAAAAGTCATGTTGACAGGTTTAATTTAGAAAAAAATTTGACAACTTAATGGTGACTTATTTATATTACAACCTAAATGTGAGTCCTCAAAATATAAGAAGATGAATAAACTTTGAAAGATTATAAATTAGTAGTATCTTTAATTATGTAATTGTCAAAAAAGTAACATTTTTCTTTAAAAAAAAGTTATGGAAATGAAGATGTATAAAAATTTCAGCAGCAGTAGGAGGAAGTATTAGAATTTAGCAATGAAACTGAACAGAGAGCATAGTGATAGAGATGCCTAGAGAAAAGCTTGGTTGTAGTAAAAGGGGGTAGTTTTGTTTTGTTGATGATGATGGAAAAGATGAAAAAGCATTGAGTAAGAAAGTGTAAATAGGGAAAAGTGTTGATGCATGGATGGATATGATTTGTGAAGGGATGCAGAATAAAGTAAAGCAATTAAGCACCAAGAGGAAGAGGAAGAAGATGGGCCATCAAAGCAAATGGGAGCACAATACATTACACAACGCATGCTATGATGCTGGCGTTTTAACAACATGCCTACATTACACAAAATTCTCTTTGGTTATTAGGTTCATCATTGTGATTCGCAACCCCTTTCACTTGATTGATTGCTTCCTCATCTTAATTATGTGAATTGAAGTGTGACTGTACCTTACAACTTCAAAAATATCAAATTAAACAGAACATGTTCCGTCCATGAGAGACCCCACTTCTTTATATGCTTTCATGTCATTAAGCAAATGAATGGTCAATGTGACTGATAAATCATCCAATGTACCTCTTTGTGAAAGAATTTTTTTTTCATCTCTATATTCTCACATCTCTCACACCTTATAGTGCATATATTTAGTAGACTGTATTCTCTAGCTAGCTGTACTACTACATCAGAATCTCATCCCTCACCCTTTTCTTTCTCTCTTCTTGACTACACATGTGCATGAATATACCTCATTTTTCACTTTTCTCTTTCAAAACTTCTGTTCAAAATAGTAAAAGCAAATTAGCCACTAATGCAACAGTTACAAAACTTTCATCCCATATCTGATTTGATGGATAAAACTTCAAACAGTATGTTACATAGTGTACAAAATCAATTGTGTTTGCCTCCAATCATGAAGAAACGGCAAAATCAGAGAACTATAGCAAGAGATAGAGATCATTTTAGGAAAGTGATAAGTGTGTTCCAATCTTTGCCATATCTCTCTCCACTCCAATAAAGAAGTCTCACGTTTTAACTTTTTTCTTCTTGCGTTTAATCTTTCAAACAACTTGATTTCTTTTACATCATTGTCTCTACTAAAGAAAATATACATTCATGAATCATGGGGATTGCCATATTTCTCAGTATCTAAGAAATGAATGCTGTGGTTTTTTTTTTTTCTCAGGAGTTAAGTTACTAGAATAGAAAAATGTATTATAACAGTAATGATAATGGGAGAATAAATGATTTTACGAGAAAATAAAAGGATAAAAAATTATGAGAAAGATAAGGTGAGAGAGATATAGAGGGTTGGAATATGGTTAGAAGATGTTATTAATTTGGGGTTGCCAAAAATGCATGTAAGGACAAGACATTATGGAGTGTGGGATTTTGCATAGGAAAAAGGTGGAAGTGCTTAAATGGTTGAGTGTTCATTCACTCTTGGTGAAAGGACAGGCTATCACCTCCATTGAAGAGTGGCAGTGGGGTGAATAGAAGAAAACCAAGGTGGCAAAAGAGAGAAGAAAGAGAGAGAAAAAGGAGAATGAAGAAATGAAAGCTTGACAGTGACATGCACTGAGCACCAACCCTTCCTCATTCAGACTGACCCACAAGCAAAGGGTGGAACTGGAATGCAAGTTTTTTTTTATATGAATTATTTATCTTTCACAAATTATAACTTACTAGGTTTGCAAGTAAAAAGGAAAACTTTTTTAAATATAACTTATTTTACAGTGAAGGAGACATTTTCATACTTCAAAACCCTAGATAGCTTAGTTATAAGATCCACACAAGTTAAGAAGATGAATGAGACTTATAAGTACAGTAGAATACACCTTTATTTATTTGGTAGTTTTATTTAGATAAATATAATTTTAAAATTATTTAATTTTATTAAAATATTTTTTTTCAACTGTGATTTGATAAATATAATTTTAAAATTATTATATTTTATTAAAATATGATTTCTCTTTCTTTGTATAAGCGTTCTTTTATTTATTTTACAGTGTTACCTGCCGCAACTATAGCACAGGAACCTATCTTCTCCAGCTAGGGTTTCTGTAGTGACATCATGCCATGACCTCACTTTAATTTACTCCAATTATCCAAATTGTTCATGTTTTTTTACTTTTGTTTTTGGTTCATAGCTTAAATTAACATGATTATATTTATGTTACATTTTCATTTTGTGCTTGGCTTCATCATTTTTCACGGTCATTTTTTACAGGATTTCTAAAAATAATATATTAAACTCAGAATTATATAAATATTTTTTTTATTTAATCGTAAGTATATATTTTAAAAATTATATTATTGATTAAACTTTGAATAATTTCTCATTAGTTGATATACATGTTTTGTGATTAACTGTTTTTCTAATATTTCCAAAATTAAATAACATATAAATTTTTTATTTTATTTTATTTTTATCAATAATAAGTAGTATATACATAAGAATTATTCTAAGAGTGATGTAAAAAAAAACAAATGTATCATTACATCACACACCTTACCAACATACAAACTTCTTATTTTATTTTAATATCATGTAAATAGTAAGTTCTAGAAATGTTAGTTTAGACGTCTAAAGAAAGAAAAAGAATGTGTCACATACAGTTTTTGTGTAAATTAACCATCTCACATGAATATTACACAGTATGTAGAGGCAGACACCACCATTTTCAGGAGACATTTTTATGTATGCTTTCTCCGGAGGCATATTGAAGCATAGGAAAAAAAGAGATATCATGGAAAATAGTTACTGAAATTGTTCACAGATGCAAAAATAAATACTAACAAATATATTTTAAGATGTCAAAAAGATAATATAATCAATTATTAGTTAATTCTAATGAAGTTTATATTAATTTGTATATTTTTAATTTTATTCTATCTTAATTAATATGAGATTTTTAATCACTGTATCTTTCACTTTCTTTTAGCTCTGGGATTTGCAATAGTTTCTACCAGATTTGTCGTACACTTCCTCCTCTTGTTCATATGGCATTTCTTCATGGGAGTGTACTAATACAGGATACTGTAGATATGTTACTGAAATGATAGACTGGTTCTTGCAATTTGTTGGATTGTTTTATCTTGGTGGTTGACATAAAATATTAAGAAGATAATCAAAGTTTATATACCATCACCAATCATAATATTAAAAAAAAATATTTGTAGTAGGATGAAATTTTGATTTGGATGTGATTTGAATTCCTCTTTAATCTTTCTTATTAATGAAAAAAAAAATAACATAGATATTTTCAAAATCATCATAATGAAAGTTCATTTTTTTCTCCCATTTATAAAATATAGATAAATATGAATATGGATCCTTATGGTTTATTATTGTAAATTGATGGGTGTAACATCCTATTTTTTTTCCCATATTTATTAATATATTATGCATGCAATATCTAATTAACATGTAAACATATATTAGGTTATCATATTTGTATCTCAAAAAGATATTCCTCTTCATAGGGAGTTAATATATACATCAAAAGTAAAAAAAATAAAAACAAAAGAAACAAAGCATTCAAAGGTAAATCTATCTAATACTCCAGTTGCTCACTGAGGAGTTCTATTACCTGCAATCTCATATGCTCCCGTGTAAAACACGATCATCACAGATAAAGAAACAAACACAAACAAATAACAGGGTAACCTACCTATATAAAAATTTCTATATAATTTCATGTCAAATTAATCAACATAATTCATCAAGTCTCATACAATTTCTCAAATCATCAAGTGTCTATTAAATTTCATAATTCATCTTTTCACATATCAGACTTCTACTGACTCATAACACATAGACACTTGGCTCTACTTCCGGAAGACTCGTGCGTTGACTTAGACTCAGAGATCTGCACCTGTCATACTACATCACTGTGAAATCCACACAGCTGTGCGCATAATTAATCTCAATATCATCTCTCTCCTAGTATGACAGGGTTAATTCATATAACAGGTCAAGTTAATTATCTTTCAAACAACTTACCCATTCATATGTGTTGAAGATGGATGAAGCCTCTTCTCTACCTAGTTTTAGTGTGTGTTTGATGTAGAAAATAGCTAGTTTGTTTTGAAGTTTGTAATAGGTTTTGATGATCTTGTATGTAGGCTTGTGTATGTGTAAGGTTGTCTTTTGCTACATGATCTATCCTAGATGCCTAACCAAGCCTAGAATAAGCACAGGAAGTGATTAAAAGTTTTTCCAAAAGCTTTCTAGAGGTTTCTTCAAAAATCAGGATACTGCACAAAAATAAATCTGTTTCTCGGTAAAAGAACAGGTTTATTCTTTGGTCTGCTGAAAGGATTTTCGAAAGTTAGTTAGGGCACCAAAGGTACAACTCAGACAGTTATTTCAGTTAGTTGAGTTGGCAGTTTTCACAAAATAAATCT
>Ga0123342_1003489_pt1 | contig 25171 bp, 8 predicted proteins | sample Turbeawhitnodule_FD_89960 | JGI IMG/M metagenome (GOLD analysis project Ga0123342, IMG submission 89960) | Root nodule microbial communities of legume samples collected from Mexico - Turtle bean Mexico white nodule | ecosystem: Host-associated > Plants > Roots > Nodule | place: Mexico: Nepantla... | reverse complement strand
TTGAGCGTTAACTGTAATAGGGGTCGGCCATCGGCCAAATCATCATGGCATGGGTCGGCCATCGGCCATGTTCCAGTGGTCTCGGTCGTCTCGGCCAAGTCTTCTAAGGTCTCGACCTCTCGGTCGTCTCGGCCTCTCGAGCAAGTCTTCTAAGGTCTCGGCCTCTCGGCCAAGTCTTCTCAGGTCTCGACCCCTCGGCCACACCGGTACATAAGATATTATTAGATCTTATTGCTCTAGTATGTGTATAAAGATTAACATTAATATTGTCCAATTTTTCATATGATTCATTTTATTTTAACTTAAATTATTTTCACTAATTATTTTTAAAAGGACGGTCAATACTCGTCTTTTTAAGTATTAAGGCTTAATTATTAATTTTACTATGTATTTGTTATAAATTATTTATTTATTGTAAAATTAACCTAAGGATGCATATATTTTAATTTTTCAATAGTATACCTTTTTTTTTTTTCCTTCTAGAGAAGTGAACTCTGAATTTCAAAGACTGATTTATAAATTAAAGTATATTGAATAGATATTTATTATTATTTAAGAAAATTGCGTATCAAAGTTTGTTTAGACTGGTGCAGGTGAAACCCATGGCCGATTCAGTGATGTCATCAGAATGGAACCAAAAAACATGTAATTTACAGAAAAACCATTTATAATGAATCATGATTCATGAATACACCGATTCATATATAAAAACAAAACACTCCCAATTTTGCTTTCAAAAAAGATGTCTCTAATAATTCACGCATGCATCTTTTAATATATTTACTTACTATATTCATATTATATACTTTTTTAGATAAATTTAACTTTACACTAAAACATTTAACATTACTCCATATGATAAAATATATTATGAATATGTCATTATGCTGGTTTGCCTTTTGATATGAAAAAAATTTACTTCTCTGCCATAATATTATAATAAATAATGTTCATTTTTTATTTAATTTTAAAATAAATAAATAGATTTTATATTTCTAATAGTTTTTTGGGATATTTTTTTTTCCTTATAAAACAATGGCTAAAATTGAAACGCAACCAAGATGGGTTGTAATGGTTTAAAAATTGACTTCTTGGATTATTTTTTTTCAAGACTTTGTTGAAGAAAAGATAATTAAATGTAACCATCAATGATTACCAAAGACAGAAATAATTGAAGATAATGAGGAAGATGGAAAAGGAAGGCACACGAATTTATATTAGTTAATTTTTTCTAAATCTACTTCAAATTAATTCAAGTAATCTTAATTGAATTTTTCACTAAAATATTATATCCAATTATAAGATCTCATATATAATTAAAATAAGAAATATAAATCACTCATTAAAATATCCTTTAAGAATATCACTTTTTCTTGATAAATCTTTAGCACTTATTTTTTAAACACTATATGTTGTATTACAGTATAAGAAACTCTCTCTAGAAAACAACAAAGCTTTATTTTAAAAAAAGTGTAAAAAATATATGAATTAAAGAGAAAGATTTATTTTTGAAATTTTAATTTTTAAAAATATTTGAAGTTAGTGACCGAAATAATTGATTACAATTAATAATAATTAATTATTATATTTTCAAGTAATTTTCACAAACTATTCTAATCAATTATATTTAATCATAATGAATTGATTGCAAAAGTTGACTTTTTTTAAAAAAACCTTGATATAATGATTATATAAAAAACATGTGAAAATAATTGTCAGACAAGATAATTGGTTTAAACTTCACATAATTATTTTAGCTTCATATTTATTTGTATGATGAACTCACCTAAGTTGAGGTCTTTTATGTATATCAAAAGTGTTTAAAATGAGTCAGGTGTTACTCTCTAGTAAGACATGCTCAATATAAATATTTCAAAACATGTATGTTTAATATGTGTTATGTTATATCCATTTGGAGTTAAGGTTTGTTGTAAACCAACAATGCTTTGAAATTGACCAAATAAAGTTTGTTTGATATGCTAATTAATATTTACTTATATTTTGCATGCTGGTCTTAATTTTTGATAACTTACCCTTCTTCTTGTGTTTGTTATGTGATTTATATTATGATTGTGTTTAATTATTAGCAAATAACAATATAGGTCAAGAATATTATTTTGGACGAGGTTAGATAGTAATTCCATATTTTCGATATAATTTATTTTTAAAAATATTTTATATTTTAAATCCCTATTTGGAATTGAACTTTATATGTAAATAATGTTGGCAAACTTTGTATATTTATGTATGTAGAAGTATATAGGTATTACAAACCTAATAAATCAAAATAGATTGAGTTGGATTTGCTTCATGATTATGATTAGGTTTAAACTCAACACAACTTAGTTTTCTACAAATTAGGTGACTACTTCTATATTCTATATGTTGAACTTGATACCCAACCTCGACCAAATTTATTAAAAAAGTCATGAAAAATAATAATATTAATAGTAATAAAATTATTAAATTTATTTCATTATTTTATTCACCAAATATTCCTTTTTAAAATATTAAATTATTTAATTATTCAAATACTAAGTAATATAATTTATTTTAAAAAATATAATGAAAAGTAATAAAATTATATATTTTGGCAAAAAAAAATTCAAAACAGATAATCCAACCCAATCCAACTCAATCAACAATAAATTACAATAACTTAGTTTAGATCGAGTCTAATAAAAAATCCACAAAACATCTCTCAATTCTTAATTTGACCTTGAAGTATATCAACCCTAATTTCTTTTATATTCTATATAAACCTTCCAATTGTTTTTAAAAAAAATATTGTTCCCACTTTTTATAGTATACATTTAATTTTAAACATATCCATCAAAGTTTAAATAAAAAATTATGAAAATTGTATTTTTTTTTAAATTTTTTTAATCAATATAATATTTTTTAAATAACATAAGAGAGATTATTATTACTTTCTTAAAATATAAGGGATGCAGATATCTTTTTGTTAACAAAACTGTAACTATTTATTTAAAAATTAGCAAAGGTGTGAATGTCATTCAGTATGAATCGTCAACACTCACCTAAAAGTGAGTGTTATTACAAAATCTTCAACATTAACTAAATAATCAAATTAACCAAATATGACTTGTTTTATATCTTGAAAATAAAAAATATAAACATATTCTGAAAAAGGATTCTAAAATTTTAAAAAGTGTTATAAAAATCTAAATCCAGAAATGCATTTATAAATACCAAATCTGAAAGAAGGTATTTTAGTCATTGTACGTAATTATTAGGTGCAGAAATTAATTGTCATACCAAACTTAGACTTTAAAAAATGCATATAATAGGTAAATAGATATTATTCAAACTTCATATTCTTGCACTCGCTTGGTATAATCTTCCCAGACCTATTTCTAGCTAAGAGTATATATTTTGAGAAACATTTTTATAAACCCTTCAAAAACTAAATGAATTTCTCTGTATTAAGATTAATTTATACAAATTAATTAATAAAGGATATATTATATTAATTTTTAGAAAAGCATATTTTTAATTCGTAAATAAATAAATTTTAATTTATTCTTTCTTCTGCTTAAGTAAAACTTAAACATCCCCAAGAAATTAACACAAGGAAGAAAACTAACAGGTCTTTGGGCCAAAGACAGTAATGCATGCTCCATGAAGTGTCTTGGGTCTATGTTAGGACTTTTGCTTCCTGCACTCTTATAATTACTAACTGCACCTCTATACTAAGAGAAAAAGACTAAAATATAATCTCTCATGCACCGCACAACTTCCTCCAGCTGTCTACACATTCCTTCTTCATTACACTCGGAAAGTTATTCTAGAAATCTCATTTTGGAAGTTGTGATTTAAGTTTGACAAAAAATGTTCTAAAAATTTCGTTCTAAAAATGCATTTAATATGTTGTAGAAAACTTGTTTTAGAAAAGTCGTTATAGAAGATGCATCTAATAGGTTTTAGAAAGTATTATATATGTTAAAGAAAATTTATTTAAAAATTATATTTTAAAAAGTTTATTAAAAAATGTATTACATGTATTATGGAAAAATTATTAAAAATTATGTTCTAGAAATTATGTTTTGGAAATTCTAGAAAGCTTGTTCTAGGACAGGTAATTCGGGAGTAAAATGTCATTCTAAAAATGATAGGAGTGCATTTAGATTTATGGGGGTGCAGAAACTAAAAAACTTATGTTAGCCTTGTCTAATTCTTTTTTTTTTTTTCCTTTTATGCAACACATAGCAAAATGAAGTGTTAACTTCTTATAACTTCAATCAAAATCTCTACTTCACTATGTTACAAGGAGCTCTCCTTTGTAAATTAGTAAAAATGGAGATAACTTAATTTTATATAACATTCAAATTCTCAATTTTTAGAGTCAAGACAATTTCTTATAAATTTCTTTTCGTCTATAATATTTCTCCCATTTGTATTATGGATTAAAATATGTTAAGGGTATATATATATATAATCTATAAAAATAAAAGTTATTGATACTGAGCATGAGACAAAGGTTGGAAATAGACAGAACAATTACGTAACTAATCAAACCTACTTGTGTGGTTGATGTTGGTCAAAATAACAAGAAAAATAAATAAAAGGAAGAAAGATAAATCAAAGTTGAAACTAAACTCATGATCTAACTATGTTTAGACAGCATGCTTGAGGCAATGCGCAAATAACGATGCATCTAACTCTACTCATTTGAACAACTCAACACACTAATTGCTCAACGAATCATAGCATACCTTTCTCTCTGTCTCTCTTCTCAAACTCATTTGCTCTTACTTTCAAACAAGTTCTTAGTCTCTCTCATTCACAGGTTTAATAACACAATGCATCATACATATATATCCTCTCAGCAATGGATTATCTATATAGTCTTATCTGAATATATTTATAGATTCGTTCGTGAGAGTCTTAGTTTCTCATATTCTTATTGTTATGAACAGGTCTGAAAATATGTTACACATTAATGGCTGCTGCTTCTTGTAAATGGATTGGTTTCATCAGTAGAGATGAAAACACTTGGTCAGTAATTCCTTTTCTCTTTTAAACCTGCATGTTGTGACACTGTAATCATCCAAATGTGGAAAGTGGTCCCTTTTCTACTTAATATTTATTTTTAAAATGATAAAATTACACCAACCTTTTTTCTTTGAAGTTTTTCCTCTTTTCTTTTCTAGATTTCTATCCTTATTTATACTCTTATAATTATTTAAAAATCGTCTCACTAACACTTATACATTTTTAATTTGTTTAGGTTGAGTTTTCTTGACGTGGCTGTCTTACTCCTGTCACAGATTATGTGTGCCATTATGTCTATGCTCATTCCTATAAGTTACCAAAAATTGGTAAATGTCATCAATTCCACTGCTTTTCTCTGTGCTGAAAATTGATGTTATCTTCATGGTTGGTCCTTGTTGTTGACATTGGCCTTCGTATATAGACTTAGCCTCCTTGTTTAGTGCCTTTATTCTTTTACTAGACTGCTTCTTCATTGCCACTGTATAGTGTGTTTATCTTTGTTCTGTTTTTTAAGATTTATCTTCTATTCATCCTAGAGGATAGAACTGAACGTGAGAGGAAAACAGTAACATTGAACAAGAGAAGGAGCTCAGAACAATAGAGACAAAGATATATAGAAATGGGGTTTTGGGAAATGTTGGAGGTGGCTTCTGCGCCAGTTATTCAAGTCCTACTTATCAGTGCAGTAGGAGTTTTTATGGCAACAGATAGTTGTAATAATCTTCTTTCAGCAGACTTCAGAAAATCCTTGAACAAGGTAAGAGATTATCTGCATTAAATATCAATGAGGTTTGAATTAAAATTTGTGGTGAATACTTATTTGTTGATCTTGCATCCTGTTTTTTCCTTAGAGAGAACAAATTATGGACAAACTGTTCTTCATTCTTATCCAAGCATTTTTTTTTTCTTTGATTTTGTGTACCCTTTGAGCAGGTTGTCTTCATTGCGTTCACTCCTTCACTTATATTTGCCAGTTTTGCCAAGAGTGTTTCTCTTGACGAAATGATATTATGGTACACAATGATTCATTTTTTTCCTTCCATAAACTTTTCATGAGTTTGGTTGAATATAAAGGGGTATTCTCCTATCGGCACTGCAAACAAAGCATAAGTGTATTAGTTACATATAGCAGTATAGCACGCACAAACTAACTCTGATTTTGTAATCTTTGTCACTAATAATCGCAATGAGACCATTTATGCATATTTGAAAAGCACAAGAAAAGACAAAAAAGGAGAGAAAGGGTATATACAATTGTGTCAGCAAAAGGGGTATGGTTCTTTTGGTTTGTTTATGCTAAAAGTTAACCATGTCTTGTTTAATCATTAATGCAGGTGGTTTATGCCCGTTAACATTGGACTTACCTTCTTAATTGGAGGGATTCTAGGATGGATGATAGTAAAAGTACTAAAACCAAACTTGAAAGTGCAAGGGCTCATTATTGCTTCATGTTCAACAGGTACCATATCAAAGTTGTGAGAATTATAGCATTTTTTTTTCTGTTCTCACCCAATGCTTCCATTTTTCACTCCTACCAAACACTCTTATAATTGTCTCACAAACCCTTTATCTAAAGCCTCTCTTATAAATGTAACAAAAAAAGGGTCTCATTGAAGGGTGCATCTTTGATCAGGAAACATGGGTAATCTTCCTATTGTAATTATCCCTGCTATCTGTGATGAAAAAGGAGGTCCATTTGGTGAACCTGATGATTGCCGCCACAGGGCTCTCTCTTATTCTTTTTGCTCTTTGGCGGTAATGCACCATTTTTACTCATAATTTTTATCCATGATTTGCTTTCACCATCTGAACATGTATCTGATATTATCTTCTTTTATTAATTTTAGCTTGGTGGTGTCTTCATCTGGACCTATACTTACCAACTAATGCGAAACACATCCTTGAGATATAAAGCATTTGAGGCTGCTGAGATCTTAAAGATTCCCAACAAAGGCCTAGATGATGATGCAGAAACTGGCTTTCTCAAGCAAAATGATGGTTATGCCAGAGACACAGAAAATCAAATTGTAAAACCATGAGATAGTAGTGTACATTATTGCTATGTTTGTGTAGGAAGGAAATGAAAATATTGGCATGAAAACATTTTATCAAACATAATATGAGAGTGCTGAAAGTGGTCCTATATATATTCTTTACCAAAGATCATAAAAAATCTTTCTATTCCACTCCTTTTTGAACTGCAATCTAATTTTGTGCATTCTCCTTTTTCTCAAACTCAATATATAAAAAATTCTCAATAATTTGGTGGATTATAAAATGAATCGAAAATTCCAAATCTGCAGCTTGTAGACCAAGGTGCGTCCATTGTGTCAATGAATAGTGAAAAATGTTTTTGTCATAGAGTGATGGAAACTGTGGGTCAAATCCTGACAGAAGTAATGTCACCCCCAACAATTGCTACGGTGAGTTCCTTTCATTCCCTTTTCTATTGCTTTCAACTTTATTCATTAGCCTTTAAATGATCCTGAGAAATTTACCCCAATTATCAGTTTTTAGGTTTTCTCTTTGGTGGGATTGAATGGCTAAGGAACCTAATAATAGGACGCGAGGCTCCATTACGAGTCATCCAAGACTCCATTCAATTACTAGGGTATGTACCTTTTCTCTCATACAAATAATGATTCTAGTATCATTGTTTTGATTAAAGATGGGTTATAAGAATCCTAGACGATGATGATTTTTTTTTTTATGTTACTTTCCATTCCTTTTCAATTTTAAGGATTGGTTTGGTGGTCTTTAGAGATTGAAAAATGTTTGTAGGTTAGATGTTGAACATGTTGGCCTTAACCACTTTTTGTATAAGGGTTGAGACACATCTAAAGTATCGGTGTAAGGGTTGGAACATCCCTGAAGTGTTTGTATAAGGGTTGAGACACCCTGAAGTATTTGTATAAGGATTGAAACACTTCTAAAGTAATAATAGAAAAAAGATGACAAAAAAAAGTTTATTAAAATGTTATGGATATTTGCAAAGAAATCTCTCAAACAATTTTTTTTCTTATAAAAATGGTAGGGAGAGAAGGATGACAAATAATATAATATTTGAAGATATCATCAAAATTTGTCCCATCACTTTTGATAGTGATACTTGTTTTAACTATATTCAGAAATAAATTTTGAGACTAACTCAATCTTACAAAACTCACCTACATAAAGTGAAATTTATATTTGCTTATTTATTATAAAATATTCTTATATCTAATCGATTTGAAATTTTCAACACACTACTCACTACTCATGCCGACTCATAGTATGTATAGTATCTAATTAATAACTACAAATTGTTAAATAGAAGTTTTGTAGTAAATAATATTTTCAACCTTAGAATTTAGCCTTTAGACGAATTTAACAGTGTTGCATGTTAGTCAATTTTATTTACTGTACAAGGCATTTCATTGGTGTCTGTTATTTTCCAACAGCTTATTCATTTGGACTAAATTTTTTCTTTTAGGGATGGTACAATTCCTTGTATCACTGTTTTGCTTGGAGGCAACCTTACACAAGGTATAGAGAATTAACTTCAGCATATTTTATACAATTCTAAAGAACTGAAGTCAGTTTTTCAATTTGATGTGCACCAAAACCACAGGCATGCAGTCATCAAGTATCGAACCACTGGTCCTGATTTGCATCATCATAGCTCGACTAGTCTTACTACCTGCCATTGGATTTTGTGTTGTTAGAGGAGCTGCAAATTTTGGTCTGCTCCCATTGGACCCTTTGTTTCAATATGTGCTAGTTATGCAGTATGCCTTGCCACCTGCAATGAATATCAGTGAGTCATTCATTCACTCCATACAAATATACCCTTTTAAAGACTTATATCCTGTTTTGCATAAACTTCTACATTGTGAGAGCTTCTGAATTGTAAAAAAATCATGCTAAGTATAACTTGCATAATGTTACACCAAGGTTATACTTGTGCAGGTACCATGGCTCAGCTATTTGATGTAGGCACTGAAGAATTTTCAGTTATTCTCTTGTGGACATATGGTGCTGCAACTGTTGCTCTCACTCTCTGGTCAACATACCTCATATGGATATTTTCTTAATATTAAAATAAGAGATGGCTTTTATGTCCAAACAAACACACCCAAGGAGATGAAACTCTCTACATAACCTCGAATAATTTTCTATCAGAAAAAAAAAAAAAAATCACCTCAGGAATAATCCAACCGTTATACAAATCACAATACCACAAGAAACAAATGTCACTTCCAAAAAATCCAAATCCATAAAGAATCTAACACTTAACAACTAATTTCAAAACACTAGGAAAAGCCACTTAAACTGGAAAAATCAAAACAAACACCAAACAAAAAAGGAAGCACCAGAGCTTAAAATCAGAAACTGATCGTCTAAAAACCAACAACACACAGAAACAACAACCGAAGATCACAAAGAGAACCACAAATAATACTTGTACAGTTGATATTATTATGCAGCAAGTTCCTTTCAGCTATTTTGTTTCAGTGATAGCTGGTCATGAAGAAGGTATTTTGCATGATTTATACGTTCTATGAAAGAAGTTAGGAGGGAGGGTAACAATTCGAATCATGTTCCATGGCCTTGATATGGATGAGTGTGAAGAGGATACAAGTTTTAAGGTTTCTTCTCCAAAGCATGTGTCTATTTGTTTTTACCAAGTATTTGTAGTGAAAGGTGTAGAAAATGATTAATTCAATTGTGTAAAACTACTTCATGTTATTATATTTTAGTCATTTTTGTTAAATTTAAAGTAAATTTCACCAACTTTCTTAGCATTTAGTTCAATGCAAGCTTTTTTTTATCAAGAATTCGTTATTTTTGTAAATCATAGTGAGAATTGCGATTTTGTAAGAATGATGATTAGTTATACATATTTTTAAAAGTATTTATATAGTTTAATAATATAGTGTTTTATAAAAAACTTTAATTATTTATTGTATTATAAATGATTTAATAAGGTTATTTTTTATTAATTGTGTTAACTTTTTAAACTTAAAAAAGTTAGATTTTTCCTTTATAGGAACAATTTTGCAAAAAAAAAAAAACATAGTTAAAACACATTCTTGAAAACGCGTTCTTAAGAATATTATATTTCAAAATTAAACCAAACATAAAAAAAAATAAATTAATATTAATAAAATTTGTTACTATGAGTTCATTAATTAAAATTTTAATGTATGTATGTCAGATATACGATTTTTAAATTTTAAAAAAATTATTATATAAACAATTTTCTTTAATTTAATTTTGAGCAATTCAACTTATATTAAAATATGTTAGATTTTTCTTTTATATTTCCAAGACTAAAATTTCTTTCTTATACCAAATGCGTCTTTAAATATAATTACTATACTATTTTTATTTTTTATGTTAAAATATATACTATTATCATGACATTCGAATAAAATATAATTTGTACTCCATTTTTAAATTTTCTTAAACTAACATTTCTTAAGAGATACAATATCATGTTCTATTCTTAAGTTGAAAAAGGAACTACTTTTTTTCCATATAAAAAAATGAATATATATTTCATTTTATTCTATTTTATTTTTTTAGGAATATTATGTCTAAAATATTTCTTACACGCTAAGATTTATATATCACAGTTCTTTCTTATTTTAAAAGATATACCCTTCTCTTTTAATAGATAAAAACTAAACATTTTCATCATTGTTTTATTTTCAATATAAAAAATCCAATAATTTCTATTAAATAACTTTTTATAAAAAAAAAAAATATTAATTTTCTAACATACTTTTTTTACCAAAATATGTTACTAAATTATTTTATTTTCATAATATATTTATGGTACTAATATGCTTTTCACTGAATGTTATTTCTAGTCCTTTTATTACTAGAAAAAAAAAAGATTTTGCGACGTTTAATTATTGATGCGTAGAAAGGAAACAATATTATGAAATCGATATAATGTAAATATTTTGCAATAGAAAAAATTTCTTTGACACCAAAACATATATTTGACACTAATTATAGTAATATAATAATATTTAAAATTAAAAAATAAATCAAATATAATTAAAATATTATTTTGTTGGTTTGTAAAATAAATATTTTTTACTGTGATGTTAACACCCTTTGCAATAACAAGACATATAAATTACTAATATATTATGATCTTTTTAAAAAACTGAACTTAACTTCTTTAAATCAGTTTTCTTAGGCAATGTTTCATGCCTAAGTTTTATTGGTAGATCTTTTGCACATGATAAAAAAATACATGTATAAATTAAATTCTTATTTTGAAAACAAAACACATATTTGAATTACTAAATATTTAATTTACTGCAATAACTAAAACTTTAAAACTATTACAAATTTAAGTAACTGATTTCTTAAATACCAATTTAAAAATAATTTTATAATATTTTATTAATAATAGAAACCACAAATATCAATAAATTTTTAATATCTAAATTAGTATTTAATTTATATTATAACCAAAACACATATTTGAATTAATCAATATTAATTTACTGCAATAATTAGAAATTTGAAACTATTACAAATTTGAGTAACTGTTTTTTAATTAACAAAATCATATCTATTGTAATTATTGAAATTAATTAATATTTATTGAATAATTATCTTAAAGTAAGGGCATCTACAAACATCTCAATTTTTTAGAACTTCTAAAAAACATTAAATCCAAATTACCCAAGGATTAAAGAATCAACAACTTCAGGTTTATCGATTATTATTATTAATTTCCATTTAAGCATATTTTTTCCAAATTTATCAAGTGTTTTATGATTAATTCATTTCCAAAGGGTTTAAAGGTATGTGTTAGTGGCATGCTTATATCTTTTCTTATTTTGAAATACTATACAAAGCCGGTTTAATATTAACTCAATTTAAGCTATATGCCTATATACTTCTAGAGACAATATTTTTATATCCAAAAAGATATTATTTTTTAAAATAATAATTTTAGAAAAATGCGATTTCAAAGAATGACTAAAATGATATGGTTGGTAAATGATATTTTTAGTATAAATCTTGATTACTTATATCACATTATAATGATTTATTAAAAGTAATATATTTTTACTGCAATAACAAAATTGAACTTGAAAAAGTTTTTTTTTTTCACTTTTGGAATAAGAACAATTCATCAGAAACTTAACTAATTAAAATCACTTAAAAACATGATTATTTGAATATGTTACTAAAATACAACTATGAAAACTTTGGCATTTTCTGAAAACATATATTAAAAATGTCCTTGTTACAAACGTCACGTAGTAGTGTATTGTTTGTTAATTAAATAAGATTGAGGTTGTAATTCACAAGTTACATTAGAGATTTGAGAGTTTTCTGTTTATTCTCTTAATTCTAGGTTGTTATGGCAAATTGAACGTTTGAAATTTCAAAAACTAGTCAATTAATTTATTGAAAAACAATCAATTTACCATGATTAATTACTTACGTGTTTAGTATAACATAATCTACATAATTTCTCTATTATGTATAATATGTTATTGACAAAGTTTGGTCTTTCAACTACTATTTCAATAATTTATTTCTTTAATTTTTTTTTATAAACATGAGAAGATATATAATAAGCAGAATTACATGATACTTTGTCATAAGGATTTTCATGTTGTTGTTGTTAGAAACTCTACCTCCCTCTCTTTTTTACTGAAAAAACCAAAGTTTTGTATGAAGATTTCAACCTAAGCAAATGCAAAGACTTCCCTTGGAACCATTTTGGACACAAGAAGCACTCATAAATTTTGGACCCAGAATCTTCTTGCATCGAGCAATGCACTCTGAAAGGGTGCAAGGATCAAATGGGATCGCAAATGCAGAATCCACAGGTTGTGCCTCCATCACCATGATAGCCAGAACTGTCATCACCATGATCATAGTCAACATCTTTGCCAAATTTTCTGCCATGAAATCTTCAAAAGTTTCTCTCCTAAAACTGTTTTAATTTTGGAGAATTGTGATGTGCAAGAAACAATTGGTTCATCCATATTTATAGACGTCATACTAGTTAATTGCTATTAACTCCTTTAAGGATGTACACTCATTCTCACCAACTTTTAGATAACTTTTGTATTTATTTGTGTTAAGATATGTTTGGATGGGGTTAATGTGATTTGAGGGAGTGGATTTAGAATGATTTGAGAAAAAAATTATAAAGAAAGTGATATTGTTTTGATTGGAGTATTTTAAAATGAACCTGTGAAGATAATTTATTGAAATTTGTGAATGATTTCATAGTTGTAGAGAGAATTTCTATTTTTTATAGATGTAAAATACAAGTTTAAAAATTAATACTTGCTTTAAAAATATTTCAATAATGAAATATAAGATATTGTTAAGTAAATTTGAGTTAATTAAAATTTTGTAAATTATTTTCTATACATTAATATCATAAAAATAATATTATATAATCTTATACAAATCTAACGTTACATTTAAAAAACGATTTTTTTATATTTTAATTATTTGTAAATTAAACAATAACAGGGATTTCTGTAAAAACTCAATTTGAAAAAAAAAATGCAAACTATGAAAATTTGTTAGAAAATAAAAAAATTATCAAAAAAATATTGTGTTTGCATTGAAAATAAAATTTTGATATTCTTAATTTTTAGAAGAAAAATTATTTAAATTTTTACTTAAATAAAAATATAAATGATTAAAAAAATCGAAAAGATATAAAAAATTTCAAAAATATTAAAAAAAATTAAATAAATGCAAATCTTAAATATTTAATGTCTTATTTAAATAAAAATATAAAATTTCTAAAATTTTAAAATATTTAATATCGTAAATAAATACAAAATTTTAAATATTTAATGTCTTATTTAAATAAAAAAAGAAATATATAAAATACATAAATTTTTAAATAATATAAATCATAAATATTTAATGTCGTATTTAAATAAAAATCTATAATATATAAAATCATAAAATATTTAAAATCCTAAATAAATATAAATCCTATATTTAATGTCTTATTTAAATAAAAATCTCAAATATATAAATTTTTAAATTATTCAAAAAAAATTCTAAATAAATACAAATCCTAAATAATGTCTATTTAAAAAAACAATCCAAAATATATAAATTTTTTAAAATATTCAAAATCCTAAATAAATACAAATCATAAGTTATTTAATATTTAAATAAACATTCAAAACATATAAAATTTATAAAATATTCTAAATTTTAAATAAATACAAATCCTAAATATTTAATGTCCTATTTAAATAAAAATCTAAAATATTCAAAATCTAAAATAAATATAAATCTTAAATATTTAATACTATATTTAAATAAAAATCTAAAATATAGAAAATTTCTAAAATATTCATATAGTCTTAAATCATAAATAATTAATATTTTATTTAATTAAAAACCTAAAGTATATAAAATTTTTAAAATATTCAAAACTAGTGAATAATCGATTATGTAACATTATTATAAAATTATTAAGGAGATTTTAGAGAGAAAAAAATAATTAATTATTATATTAACTAAATTATATACTATTTTATAGACTAAAAGTATTATTGATATTTAAAGGATATACTACACGAGTTATGACTTAAAATCATTTAGATAATTGATTATGGTAGTAATATAACAATCTCAAACATCGGTTAAGGTCAACAAATATGTGCAACATGAATTATGTTTATTACTTTGGTTTCCAACAATGATTATGGTAAAAGAAAAAAAAGTGCAACACCCATTATGATAAAAAAAATAAGTGCAATTCATCATGACTCAACAAATAAAGAATGTTTGAATAATTAATTATGGCAAAAACATTAAACATAATCTTGAAAGACAATGATAATTAATTATGCTTATAGAAGATTGAGTGGACAAGAGAATATGAAAATAAGATACATGAATTTGAAAATATGAAAAATTTTAATTTCTTATTTTTTTAGTGAAATTTAAAATTATTTATTTTTAAGTAATCCAGTTTCTTTCATAAAATTGTAAAATTTTAATTTCTTATAAAATTCTTTATCCAAATAAAATATTTTAGTCTAAAACATTCTAACTTCTTCACACGAATAAATTATCCACTTAGAATTTCACGTCAAAATAAACTATTAAGCAATGCTCACTTAAAAGTGTTTTTTTATTACTTATTTAAATACAAATTAAATAAATATACATTCACTTAAGGTTATATTTCAAATATACATTAATTTAAATATATTTCTCTTAAAAATATTTTAAACACTTAATTATCGCTAAAATTATTTCAATAATTAAGTAGACCGTGTTATTATAGTTTAGGAACGTAAATGATACTTTACTCGTAAAAATCTTATAAATTTATATTTTTACAATTTTTAAATTAGAACCCAATAAATAGTTTTTTCTAAAATAGTTTGCGTTAAACTAGTAATAGTTATACATATTTATTAAAGTTCTTAAAAATGATTCATATATTAAATATTTAAAAATTAATTATATACTTTATATAATGTTACATCTAAAAAAGAATAAGTTTGACTATGAATTTCTCTTCATGCATGTTACCATTATAATTGAAAATTGGTTGGAAATTTCTTCCTAATTAATGTAAAATTATGATCTCTAAATATTGGTAATTGATCAATTAGATATATTTAAGGATGAACATTCCAAAATCTTAGAATTACATCTTTTTTAAGACTTAGTTGAATATTGTATTTTCAAGATATCTTGAAAATGTGATAAACATTAATTATCCATATTTTTTTATTGGATAAGAGTATGCTTAACACAACAGACAAAAAAAAATTCATATAATCATATAGGTTTGAAGATATGGTTTGACATTAAAAAAAAAGGAAAAATGCTTATATAATTAACTTATTATTATACAAACGACTTCTTCATGTGAATCTTCACGTTACTTAAAAAAAAATAAAAAAACAAAAGAAAAATGAAAGAATATTTTTTAGTATATAATAAGATGACGAAATTAAGATTTATAGGTAGATTTTTCTTTTAAATTAACATGATCTATTATATTATTTTTTAATCCCTTTTACATGTTTTTTTTGTTGTTTTTTTTCTTTCAACCAGATATTTGTAGTATGTTTGTTTTACCTATTTTCTTCAAAACTGTATCTTAGTTTTCTTGAAAAGCTTGTTTTCTTACAACGTAGAAGTCAAACGTGAGGACGGATGTTTGGGGAATCCAAACACGGAAGAAGCGTGGAATCTTGCATGTTGGCTGTTGCTGTTCTTCCTTACCTTCCCTCCCAATAAACCCCTTTCCCTCCTCTTCAATTCTCGCAACCCAAACACTCCCTCTCCAATTCGCTTCTCCTAATGAACTTTCTTCCTCGTCGCTTTTCCTTCCTTATTGCGTTGCTAATCGCGTTCAGCATCGTCCCAAACTCAGCAACAACGCTTCCCAAACATCACAAGAATGAAGAACGCGACGTGCATAGTGGACTTCGTCGACCCTCTTCACGATCCCTTCTCTCTCTTTCACCGTCAGTTCCCCCAACTCTCTCTTTTTCTTATTTACCCAAAATAGTTTACGCCGCAATTTAAATTCTTAAAAGTTCATTTCCCTTTCTTCAAAGACACCTTTTTTATTTTTGTTTTTCTATAGAACCATGATTTGATAAACTACTGTATTTTATTACACGTGGAATAACTTCTGCTCACATTTGTAGTACTGATTCCTCTTTTCAGCCAAAAGATGTGATGTTTTAACTAATTTTGTATGCTGTATGGTAATAAGGTTATGTTGTACAATCTTGGAGATTATCCGTGTCTTTGTGTGCGTGTTGCTTCCCTGTTTTTTGGGTTATCGTGGTTTTGTAATAGCGTTAATTGTTTCTATTGACCAATGGTATTCTAACTGTGTGATTCTTCTTGGTAAAATGTTTTTGTTTTTAGTAAGGTTGCAACGACGGCACTGGTTGTGACCCTTGATGGGACTATGTATTTGGTGGACAGATCTCCTGGTTCCATGAAGGTGATATGGTCATTCTCGACTGGATCTCCCATCTACCAGTCGTATAAAGCTCCCATGAAAAGGGATACTGATAAAGAAAATGCATCTGCAGCACTGATGAGTGGATTCGTGGAATGTGGGGATGACTGGTCATTGTACATGCACGACAGACACTTTGGTAAAATGGTATCTGTTTTAAGATATGTCTGAGAATTGTTGTGATTGTTGTGTTAATGCTTTCCTTAAGTGAAGGCAAGTTAATGGTGCTTTAAGAAAAAAATCTTGAACTTAACTCTTGCTTGGAAGCTGGACTTTACCCTTGTTTTTTTTTTGGATATGGTTGACTTGACAAGTTTGAAATATGAGTTGACATTTTATAGAAATAACATAGACTGATACCTCATTTGAAAAATAGTATTAATGGATATGTCATATATGCACCTAGCATTTGATAGTGTTTCGTTTGGTGGCAGTAGTAGTACTGCTGGTGGTGGTTGCAGTAGCAGTATTACTACTGGTGGTGAAAGTTTAATCCCCCCACGCACCCTTGAAAATAAGAAAAATAGAGATAATTTCTGTAGCTTACCAATTACTGAATTCAAAGAAGCAATCCATGCTTTTTAACCAAAATACTGTTAGGTGTCCAGCATTGCTTAATTGAAAGTCTTTCAATGGCATGTGTTGAACTTCATGGTTCATGCTTTGAAGCTTACAGGAAATGCAGCATAATTAATTTTGTGGTAGTTGAATAGAGACTGAAATTTGTGAAATGCTTTAATGTAGAAGCATTTCAGCTGTGCATACATATACAATTCTGAATTAATTACATATATTATTTTCAAGCATAAACGCAAGAGCTGCTTCCTAAGGACATGGGATAAGGCAACATGCATGAAAAAAATCATGAACCTGTTGTTGTTCGTATGGCTTCTTGGTTTCAAGACATGTTGTGGACCTGTGGTTGTTCCAACTCTATCTGTAATTACATATTTTGATCTTTTTATGTACTTATAACTAATAAAACAAATAGAAAGATAATTTAGTGGTTGTGGTACCCTGCATTATTCAATATTTTTCAGCCATGGTGTGAACTTATTTCTGTTGATAGATCAATGTTGTAGGTTGTTCTTTATTTTTTTTTTATTAAAAAAAATAAATATTATTTAATATGACCAGTAGTGTTTTCAAAGTTATATTTGTCCAAGTGCCTCTATTTTCTTATGAACACTGAACTTCATGTTCTGTTGATTGGTTTGTCATATCTGCAGAGAATCTCAGAATCTGTTACAGAATATGTAGCTCGTACTCCTACCCTTTCAGATGATGGAGCAGTGACACTTGGATCCAAAAAAAGCACTTTGTTTGAAGTTGATGCTAAAACTGGATCAATCGTTCAAATCCATGCGATGTCTGATCCTGTTAATGCTTCTGCACCTTGGAGTGATGGGAGGCAAAGTGTTACAAATATCCCCAACATAAAGAATAGGGATCTTGCTGATCCTGTGAAACTAAATTCACCACAGCCACTGCTCAAGATTTTTAGGACAGATTATTATCTTCAATCTGTTGGTCCTAGCTCAGGAATAGTTTTGTGGACTATGGCACTAGCTGAATTTCAGGCTGTATTATTATGCCAACATTCCTCTTCTGATATAGAGGATGAGTATGTTTCTGATAGTGGCCTCAATTTTACGATGCCATACCCGTGTCAAGAGATACGACAAGTCTTCCGCCTGAAAAAGAATTTTCTATTTGAACCTTCACTAACTGAAAAATTACTTCGGGATTATCATGAAAATGATATGCTCTCAATGCCCTACTCAAATCTAATGCTTCCTTTGCAGCCACATGTTGATAGATTATTCAATGGTGATGATGATAAGATGATGCTCACTCAACCTCTCATCGAGATTACTACACCAAGGGAAGTTTATTTGAACAGGACAAATGAATGGCCAACTCCATTACCTCTTGTATTGTTTACAGTGTTTCTTTTGGTATTTTCACTCATCTATCCTCTAGTGATTAAGGATCAAGAAACACTAAAGGACCAAAATAGCGAGTCTGAATTAAAAAGTTCACCTGCTAAGAAAAAGAAAACACATAAATCAGGAAGGAAAAATGGCATTATCAATAAAAGGGAAAATCACTTGTCTTTAGAGAATGAGAATGCTCTGACACAAAGAGATAATGATAGAGAAGTATGGAAGCACTTTAGTCATGTTAATGAAAATATTGATGGACGAAGGATTGGTAAATTATTTGTTTCAAACAACGAGATTGCTAAGGGAAGCAATGGCACCATTGTGCTTGAAGGAATATATGAAGGCCGAGCAGTTGCTATCAAACGCCTTGTCAAGACTCACCATGACATAGCTTATAAAGAAATAAAAAACCTCATCATGTCTGATCGTCATCCAAATATTGTCCGATGGCATGGAGTGGAGTATGATAACGATTTTGTTTACCTTGCTTTGGAACGATGTACATGCAATTTAGATGATTTGGTTCAAATTTATTCAGATAAATCGGTTACCTCTGCGTTTAGGAAGGACCAAGGTATTGGGTGTTTGATTAAGTCCCAAATGGAGACAGGGAAGGATAGTACACAGTGTCTTTGGAAGGAAAATGGCTATCCATCTCCTCTACTACTAAAATTGATGAGGTTGGTATTATGTCTATTTGATTTGATGATTTAATAATAAACATATACTATAAAAAATATCGTATTTTGCATGATATTAGATTTTATTTTTGATAGGCTTTGGTACCATCTTGAATTTGGACTAGCCTAATAGAATCCTAAAAGTTATCTTATGAGGTGAAGGATGTCGAAGCCTTTTTCAGTTCTAATTTGGCCATATCTATAATTGATGTGACATCTCCACACATCCCTTCACTCATAGATTAGACATCTGGATGCATTAGGAAAATGGCTAGGTCAAGTAGATATTTGAATAGTTGAGGTTGTCTCAATTATAATTTAGATTTGTGATTGACTTTGATACTGTCTTGAAATTGGGTCAAGCCTAAGTCAATCCCAAAAACTAACTCATGCGGTGGGGATTTTCCAAGTATTTATAAATTCTATTTTGGACAAATTTATAGTTGATGTTAGATTTCATCGAGGTAGTTTTGCTTTTGTCCAAGAAAATGTATGTGCAGGACCGTTGCTGCAACTAAGGAAAGAAAACTACAAAAGAAAATTGTAGAGGTTATTAGGTAGAATTGTCTAGAATTCATTTCTTGGTTTTGAATGCAATATGAGGAGAAACCAAGGGGATGAAATGGGTATTAAGGGTGGCATAAAATAATAAAATGAAGGTAAAAAGTTATGATTACGGTTGGAGAAAAACATAATGGTTAATAAGAGAAAAAAGCTTAAGAATAAGCATATTCAGTTACAACTTAGAGTCATGAAGCTGATACAGTTCATTTGAGGACCGAGGGAGATAAATCTTCCTTTTTATGGAAGTTCATGCATGGAAGTTGACTATCTAAGTTTATATTATTACCTTTTTTATTAAACTAACTTTCATTTTTTATATTGCGTTATAGGGACATTGTTTCCGGGGTCATTCACTTGCATGAATTAGGAATAATACATCGAGATATGAAACCACAAAATGTTCTAATAACCAAGGAAAGGTCCTTATGTGCAAAACTTTCTGATATGGGAATTAGCAAATGCCTTCTTGAAAATATGTCTTCGCTGGGTAATAATGCAACTAGTAAGTATTCTTCTGAAGATAAGAAATTTATTTGTTTTCGTAGCATTTTTCATCTGAATAGCTACTTAAATCTAGCATGAGATGTGTATATTTAGATTATTGAGGTGATGACATCTCCTAGTATCTTCATAGTTATTTCAAAATGTTTTTGCTTATCCTGGGCATATTTTATAAGATCATTATAATTTACTTCAATAATTTTTTTTTAATCCTACACATTAATCTGCTGAACTTTGATTAATTTATTATTCTCGTTCTATAAGGTTTACTGGCTTAATTGCAGGTGGTGGCAGTTCAGGTTGGCAATCACCAGAACAACTGGTTCAAGGACGTCAAACACGGGCAGCAGATATATTTAGTTTAGGTTGCGTCTTCTTTTTCTGCATTACTGGGGGAAGACATCCATTTGGAGAACGTATTGAAAGGGATATCAATATTTTGAAAAATCACATGGACCTTTTCTTAGTGGAGTTCATTCCTGAAGCCAAAGATCTTATTAGTCGATTATTAAACCCTTACCCTGATCTAAGGTAAATCATTCTCATTCAGTGTGTTTTATGGAGAATGGAAATATATATTCATGTACCTTCATAATTTTGCATTTTTTTTACCCATCTAATTGGTATGTGGTATAAAACGGTGAAGTGTCATAGTCCAAACAGATATAACTTTTATGAATTATAACATTAGATGAAGAGTGCACTCTTTTTTGGTAACATCTAATGATAAGTCTATTGAAGTATATATTTGAGATTTTGAAGGTCTGCGGATATCAGGATTAATTCAGGTGGTCTTTTAAAAAACTCTTATTTTGTGCTCTCATTCTTCTCTCTAATTTAATTACACGTTCCTTTTGCTATTAAAAGCAATGCATACAGCTGTGACATAGTCAATGAGACAGGGTTGGCTTATTCTTTTCCAGAAGACCTCAATGTACAATTATGAAAGAAAAAAAAGATTGGGGGTGAAGTGCTTTGCCTTGCATGCACATGCATGTGAAGGTTCAGTCAGTGCAAAGGAATTTCTATCATCAGGCAGTTGTAATGAAGGAATGGTGTAGTTATTTTGGTAGCCACTTTAGGGAGCCCCTCAACTACTCATCATGAACACCTGAACTTTGTCATTTCCCTGTTGTTAAGGAGTTCCAAAGGCTATCATTTGCACATGGTTGGACACAACTTCAGAAATATGAAACGTTTGATTGCATAAATAAAACTAGAAAGTTCCTATAATACGAGGGACTGGAAGTATGTATCTATCTTCATTTTAGTCGTTTTTTAAACCCTTACCCTGATCTAAGTATGAAAAACTCTCTTAAAAAGCTTTAGCTTTTATATAGAGGTCCATGGAAGTTGTTATATCTCTAGCATTAGCTCTGTGGTTACAGGCTAGCAATTTCATTTAAGAATTACTTACTTTATTTCCAGGCCAAAGGCGACTGAAGTATTGTACCATCCTTTTTTCTGGAGTTCTGAGATGCGACTATCCTTCTTGCGTGACACCAGTGACAGGGTGGAAATGGAAAACAGAGGGACTAATTCTGATCTTTTGGTGACATTAGAAAGCATTGCCACAGATGCTTTGGGTGGAAAATGGGATGAAAGGATGGAACCAGCTTTCATTGCTAACATCGGTCATTACCGGCGGTATAATTTTAACAGTGTTCGAGACTTGTTGCGAGTTATGAGAAACAAACTAAATCATTATAGAGAATTGCCTCGAGAAATCCAGGTTCTTTCTTGGTTCATCATTTATCAGATAAAATTGTTCTTTCATTTTTATTTTGGTTGGATAGGCTTTGCAACATGATGGAGTGGGATTTCACTACTTACCCCTATCTACTCACCCTGTGGGTCTTGGAATGAGATCTCAATCCACCTGCATAAAGAAAAAATATTGCCTTGCTCAACTTCATTCCCATTAAAATTTCAAACAAATTTACAGCAATAACATAACCCATTTATTTTCCAAAAATGTCCCTAATTTCAATTGTACCGAGTTTATTTCTCAATATCTTATGATATGTTTTTACTAAATTTATTTTGCATTACAATACCTAGCAGACTACTCTTATGATATAGAACAAAAATTGGGGGTTCATGCCTCAAATATTTACATGGAATGACAGATTTAGATACATTGAATTCTGAGGGATAGTTAGACTTCTTGTTATTTGTGTAGTCCACCAAGACTTCTCCATCCCAACAAAGACTTTCTTGTTTTGTAGAGTTCAGACTTGTAGTGTAGTTTGAAGTTCAGTGTCAGTGATCCAATTCTATTATGTTTTAAATCTTAATTCTTAATTCGGTCTTACAAAATTTCGTTTGTTACTGAGAAACTTCGTAAATTTGTAACATTCTTCACTTTGTTGTCTCGGAGGATGGCATATTGTGTGTGTTTGTGTGATGATTAGGAAGTGCCATAGTGCTGGATCATATGGGCACGCATTCACATTTGTTCTTTACCTTGTTGTGCTTGACTAGCATGACTGACTTTTCCATATCTATAGTACCCTTCACTGAAATTTTATGAGCTCCTAGGAGATTAATATTCTCCAATATATAAAATTTTAACATGCATCTATGTTAACATATAGGTATGATCTTCTGATCATAAACTTCAAGGATACCAAATAATTAAGGGATAAAAAGACGTGATATCTTTAGCCTTTAGGACATGAGATGGCTTATAATTTCTTATTGATTTTTCAGGAACTTGTAGGACCTGTTCCCGAAGGATTCTACGAATACTTTGCAAATCGATACCCAAGACTCTTGATTGAAGTGTATAAAGTTATACTCCATTATTGCAAGGAGGAAGAATGTTTCCAGAGATATTTTAAAAGTGTTGATTAGTGCCTTGGCATTGCTTCAGCATGAAGCTGTTTATGTTGATATTTTATAAAATGTAATGATGTATATGTATATGTGTATTTTATAAAGTTACTTGTCTCTTACGTTAAAAGAGTAAAATCAAATCAAAATTATCTTTTACTTATTATTGCACAATAAATTGAATTGAAACACTGCCAACATTATTTACCGTAATAGACATGTTTACTACTAACCAAATTCACAATGTGAAATAACATCCTCGGTGTCACAAAATTGACTAGAATTTGGCTTTCGAAGTGTCGTTGAACATTAGAAACTTACTTAGATTCGATCCTCGAGAAACCAGATTCCCAATTATAGACAATGCCACCGAATTTTGAAAAGCCACCTGGGATTTGATCCTCGGAAAGCTAAATTCTGGTGAGGTTTTCCATTTTTTTTTTTCAAAATTAATGAAGAGGGAGATAAAGAATTTAGAAAAAAACCATTTTAAAAACACAAATTTAGCTCCATGAAGGTCAAATTCCAGTCAGTTTTTTTTACATTGATGAAGACACATATAACATTCCTTATACATTATGCTATTATGCTAATAAATGAAAGCCAAAAACTGGTCTGTTGCATTCTAAATGAAAATTAGACGATTTCATTCAATATTATGTATCATACACAAATATAAGTACCAACAAAATTTGCAAAGCCAAGTTGTCCCCACGCTTAGATTACAGACCCCTACAAATTGATATATCTTACAATTATATGTACTAAAAAGGAAAAAAAATTGTAGTAGGAACCCAGCAGATGCAATGGGAAATGAAGAGTGATGCTACAAAATTATGAGGAGCAAACAAGTATGCAACAGTTAGATTTCAGTAGCTGAATCAATTCTGTTTGATGATGCCTGAGAATAATCTTTGTTGGAGATGATGGATGATCCTACCTCACTTGTGCTCCTGTAGGACATGCCCTCTATTTTCTTTCTCTTCACACGGCTCTTGACAATCTCTTCCTTTTCATCTACAAATGAAAGGAATGTGCGCAGACGTGAAGATCCTGAGCCATGGCCAGAAGACTCCAGTTCCTCCCGGCCGTGTTTGGAGTACTGTCTCATGGTCTGAACAAGATATATGAGGAGAGCAAGAATACATGCCAATCCACACACCAGATAGAGGCCCCAGAAGCTTCTCAACTTGAGTCTGTCCACTTCAAGCTTTGCACCTTGTGATAAGCAGGCACTGCTCAAAAGCCATTTGTCATGGATCCTTTGTAAGTCTCCATTCTCTGCCAACTCCAATATGGCAGTTGAAAGATCCACTGCTAATGGTGAGTCCCGTGGGAAGGCCTAAGAAAAATGAAGGGCAAGAAACAAGTAATCATGGTGTTGATTACAGTGCTAACAAAACATGAAACTAGAAAAGGTAACTTCCTGCCAACTTTTTCTGCCAGAACTAGAACAACAATTTAGCTAATTTAAGGAGTTCATAGGTAAGAGATTATGCTCCAACTAATCAAGTAAAGGTTCCATGAACCCCCCCCCCCCCCCCCCCCCCCCCCACCCCCCCCCCCCCCTCCCCCCTCCCCCCTCTCCCCTCACGACATCGACCATTCCATTCTCTAGCCTCCCT
>Ga0123342_1003488_pt1 | contig 25181 bp, 13 predicted proteins | sample Turbeawhitnodule_FD_89960 | JGI IMG/M metagenome (GOLD analysis project Ga0123342, IMG submission 89960) | Root nodule microbial communities of legume samples collected from Mexico - Turtle bean Mexico white nodule | ecosystem: Host-associated > Plants > Roots > Nodule | place: Mexico: Nepantla... | reverse complement strand
TTTTTAAATTATTTAATTATTTCAAAATAATTACAAATTATTTATATTATTTGACTTATTTAAAATTTATATAATTATTTTTAAATTATTTAATTATTTCAAAATAATTACAGTACTTATACCATTTTATATTTTAATATAAATGACATTAAAAAAATAAACAGGTTTAAAAAATGTATTATTTGAATTGTGATAAAAAAAATTATTACTTCAGAAAAAAAAAATTGTGATACACGATTATCCAATTTTTTTTCCTTAAAACTAACACTCTTAGAAAATTATGTATCAAATTAATTTTTAACATTACATAACTTACTACCCAATATATAAACAATAAATTTTTTTTAAAAAATTATGACGTGGCAGAAGTCGTGCCAAGTTGGCATGACTTTAGTATAACTGGACAGAAGTCGTGCCAAGTTGGCACGAATTCAGTATGACATGGCAGAGTCGTGTCAAATTGGGACGATTTATGCATATGAAGTCATGTCAAATTGGCACAACTTGCCTAAATTTGTAATTTTTTTTAAACAGACCCCATTTTAGTAAAAACAAAAAAAAAATAACCCCATCATAGTCAAAAATCCCCATTCTTGCTTCTATATAAGGTGTATGGAAATCGATTTTCAACTTGAAATACTACTAAATGACTTCTACAAAACATGCATGGGAATCGATTTTCAACTTCAAATACTACCTTAATCGATTCTTTCTTCTATAGAACGTGCATGAGAATCGATTGTCAACTGAAAAATACTACCTTAATCCTACAGAGCGTGCATGAGAATCGATTTTCAATTAAAAAATAAAAACTTAATTGATTCTTGCTTAGTTTTTTCACATGCATTGCAAAACAGGGGCATTTAAGTCAAAATAATCTCACTATATGGCTTTGTCCTCCTTTCTCTGCTCATAAGAAACGAAGAAAAAGCTTACCTCATTCACTCTTTCGTCCTCACACTCACCTGCAGAACCCTCAATCCAAACATACATCAACCACTCTCTTCCTTCCCCATGAACAGGAGATAACTGAAAAAAAAAAAACACAACATTAGAGATATGATATGATCATTCATACAATGCAACCTTTTAGCATCAGATTACATCAACTCAAAAAAGAAATTTTTAATAGTCTTTGATAAATTGTGTGGTTATAATTTTTTTTTCATTATAGGATATACAATTATAATTACAATATTTTTTTTTATTAGAAAAAATATATTGTTTGTTGGAAAGTTATTAAAAATACTCTAATTGGATGAAAGACTAAGTTGTATGTGATTATTATTGATCTTATAAATTTTCATATATAATATGGATCAAATATATATTTTCTTACTATATATATATTTCTAATTTTTTTAGTAAATTTTATAAAAACTTAAAAAAAAAATCATTACATTTAATTATATGTGATAGTGTTGGTTATTAATTTTGATTTTATTATTATTAATTCTGATTTTATTACTCTTAAACTATTATACCATTATTATTGCATTAATGGTTAGTTTATAGAGTTTATAGGGCTGTTAGTATTCCTATTTTATAGCTTCCAGTAATTTTAATTTTATTATATATATTATTAAAGTAAATCAAAATGAATAAGACCAGTTCAATAGTTTTGCAATCTTGTGCAATTACCTTCAATCAGTTTCTACAACCTTTTGCATTCTCTTATTTCCTTCAATTAATTCCTACAACTGGTATCAAAGTCATTATGTTATCATGAACTCTACCCAATTATCAGTCCCTATCCTTGATGGAAAAAATTACAATTGGTGGTGTGTGCAAATGAGAGTTTTGTTTGATTATCATGAGTTATGGGATGTCGTTGAGAGTGGAGTGTCTGCATTAGCTGCTAATGCAACTGAGGCACAGCGAGTAGCGCATCGTGATAGGAAGAAGAATGACAATAAGGCTTTGTATCTCATCCATCAAGGGATGAATGACGAGACGTTTGAACAAATAGAAGGAGCAACAACTGCAAGTGAGGCTTGGACCATTTTGTCAACTAATTATACAGGTGATGACAAGATCAAGAGGGTGCGTCTTCAAACCCTAAGACGCCAATATGAACTGTTGCAGATGGAAACCACAAAGACTGTTGATGTCTATATAAACAAAGTTCTTGCCTTCACAAATCAGATGAAGAGCAATCGTGAAACACATTCAGAGCAGGCAAAGGTGGAAAAGATTTTGAGGTCTTTAACTCCCAGATTTGAACATGTTGTTGCCGCAATTTAAAAGGCCAATGACATTTCAAAAATGACAGTAAGGCTATTGTCTGGTTCCCTACGAGAGCATGAGCAGCGGATGAATGATAATAAGATTGGAAAACCAATTGAATATGCTTTACAAGCACAAGCCACAATTGGTAGCTCCTATCATAAACACGGTAGTTCACAAGGCAAAGGAAGAGGACGTGGCTATTCCAGTGGTGGCCAAAATCATGGAGGCGCTGAGCAAAACAACACTGGTTTCAATCACAATCCAAGTTCAAATAACTCTTGGCGCGGAGAAGGAGGTGACATGTATAATAAATCAAATGTGGAATGTTATAAATGCCATAAACACGACCATTATGCAAATGAGTGCAGATCAAAAAGGTAGTAATCATGCTGTCAATTGTGCTCAAGAAGATAGTAATCACGAACAAGATGAAGAGGATCATGCAGTACTACTAGCAGCCACATCAAATGAAACTCCAAACAGTCAGACTTGGTATTTGGATACAGTTGCACAAATCATATGTGTGGTAGGTAAGAAGGAGTTGTTTACAGATTTGGATGACTCATTTCGCACAAAAGTGAAATTCGGTGATGGCAGGTTCGTTCCAGTGACTGAAAAAGGGTCAATTCTTATCACATTGAAGAATGGTGATCACAGGTACATCTATGATGTTTTCTATGTACCTGATATGAAAAGTAATTTGTTGAGTATGGGACAACTGGCTGAAAAGGGTTACGCGATGCACATAGTTGAAAATAAATTATCAATTTTTGATAAAAAAAAAAGGTAGTTTGATTCTTAAAACCTTTTTATAAAAAAAAACGCATGTTTCTAGTAGATTTGCATATGGGTGATTTCAAGTGCTTGAATGCAATAGTGAATAATGAATCGTGATTGTGACATTTACACTTTGGGTACTTAAATTTTCAGAGTTTGGAAAATCTTTCAAACGAAATTTAGTGAATGATTTACCCCATATTCATCACCCTGATCAATTGTGTGAGGCTTGCATTTTTGGAAAGAATCACAGGATACCATTTGTTAAGGAGCCTTGGCGTGCAAAATTTCCTTTGGAGCTTGTTCATATAGATGTTTGTGGTCCGATGAACATATCATCTATTGGAGGTAATAAGTATTTTTTAACCTTTATTGATGATTTTTCAAGGAAAACTTGGATTTATCTATTGAAAAGCAAGGATGAGGTATTCCACTGCTTTAAAATATTTAAAGCATTTTTTGAAAGACAGAGTGACAGACAAATTAAGATGGTGCGTAGTGATGGAGGGGGTGAGTACAAGTCTAATGAGTTCAAGAGGCACTGTGAAGAACTTGGGTTGCAGCATAACATAACATGTCCATACACACCTCAACACAAAGGAGTTGCTGATAGAAAGAATAGAACAATTATGGACATGGCGAGAAGCATGCTTAAAGCGAAAGGTATGCCAAATTATTTTTGGGCTGAGGCTGTAACATGTGCAGTATATTTGATAAACAGATCACTTACTCGGAGTGTTCCTAACACAACTCCGATTGAAGCATGGAGTGGATTCAAACCCAATGTGCAACACTTGAAGGTATTTGGGTCAATTACTTATGCTCATGTCCCCAAGGCAGCAAGATCGAAGTTGGGTGATAAGGCAGTGAAGACCATTTTCATTGGATATAAGCATGGGGGATACAAACTGTACAATCCAATGACAAAAAAGGTGATTGTTAGTCATGATGTTACATTTGCCGAAGATGAGGAATGACAATGCAATGCATCAAATGAAATGGATTAAAAAAAACGATATATTTATGTTTTGAACGATGATGTGGAATATGGAGTCACTTTTGAAGCACCTGCAGTTCAACCTGAAGCACCTGCAGTTCAACCTGAAGCTGTAATTCAACCTGAAGTTGCAACTCCAATTGCAACTATGATGGAGCGACCAAGAAGGCAGCAACGACAACCTGTACACCTTCAAGATTGCGAAGTAAATCTTGTTGATGATAATGGAGATTTTGTTCACTTTGCTTTTCTTCCAGATTCAGAACCCGTGAGACTTGCAGATGCCATTCAACACCCCAAATGGCAAGAGGCTATGAATAAAGAATTGATGGTGATTGAGAAAAACAATATCATGACTCAAATTGGTTTTAATCTAAATATTCCAATTAATATTTATGTCGACAATGTCTCTGCAATTAATCTTGTAGAGAATCCAGTTTTTCATCAAAGAAGTAAACACATTGATATTCGATATGACTTCCTGCGAGACCAAGTTGGGAAGAACATAATCAAATTGCAATACTGCAGATCAGAAGATCAGATTGCAAATATTTTCACTAAGTCATTGAAGAGATCAATGTTTTCATCAAGTTAAGAGATTTATGCATGAAGGTTGTTCCAAATCAGAATTAAGGGAGGATGTTGGTTATTAATTCTAATTTTAGTATTATTAATTCTGATTTTATTACCCTTAAACTATTATACCGTTATTATTGCATTAATTGTCAGTTTATAGGGTTGTTAGTATTCCTATTTTATAGCTTCCAGTAGTTGTAATTTTATTATATATATTATTGAAGTAAATCAAAATGAATAAGATCAGTTCAGTAGTTTTGCAATCTTGTGCAATTACCTTCAATCAGTTTCTACAACCTTTTGTCTTCTCTTATTTCCTTCAATTAATTCCTACAGATAGATTGACTTCCTTCTAAATAGAAGCATCTTTAACTACATATAACACTTTCTATAGACAATGCTAATTGTAGGATTTATTTAGTGGACATACATGGAAGAGTCAATATGAAACGAAGATCCAAAGAATCCTGACAAGTCTTAAGTAATAAGTCAACCCATATATAAAAGACCTCACACAACCTTCAATTCAAAACCTTAAAGTAATGAATTTGTGAATTTTTTTTATGTTGTTCAACTTTCTTGTTTTTACTAAATGTGAAACTTAAACTCATGCTTGCTTTCCCGGTAAGGACAATGGTAATATTTATCTAGTGGTGAGTAATTGTATAGTTTGATTGAATATTATCTCATCAAAGTGTAAAAGTGGTTTAGTTAAAATTTTGTATAGATGTAAGATTTGTTAACTTATTTTAGGATAAGTCATATTGAAGATATATGTCAATATTTATGCTTAAATATGAAAGTGTTGATGAATATATAAATAATACAATTGAGGGAGCACAAATGACTACTTTTGTCATGTGTCATACTCATAAAAATAACATATTCTCTAAATAAAGCAAAAGAACATGTATACGTGGCAACCCACTACACAACGTATGACTATTCTAGTGCACAACACGTGGCAAACTGAACCAGTGACGCGTGTCTTGCCTAAAGTAAAACCCTCACATCTCACTCCCTACCCATTATGCCTCTCTCATTCTCTTCCCACTTGCTTCCTTTCTCGTTCCCCAACCATTTTGTCTCTCTCACTCCCACCCACTTGTTGCCTCTCTCACTCCCCCACACCCTCTACAATAGTCTACCTCGCACCATCTTCCATTTGAAGGTTTGACAAAATCGTGCTACAATGTACTGTAAACTGTTTTCCTCCCTTTGAAATCCAACATTAATTTCCACTCTTAAACCCTACATTATTTTTCACACTCTCAAATCCTGATCTTCTCTACATGGCACACATTATCATGTTTTCTTCAGAGCAATTTATGTAGTGCATGCGTTGCAAAGTATGCACTACATTTTGTATTCAATCTTTTCTCTAACTCTAATCGTAACCAAAAATAGGAAATCTTTATCCAAGGTTCAGGAGTTATAGTCACAATAAGATTTGAATCGTTTGGAAGCGAATTGGTAAAATCTAATCTCCACATCAGTTTCAAAGGAAATTTGAAATTTTATCTGTCAAAGGAAATATTTTGTCACAATTAGAAATTGTTTATGGTTTGAAATTTGACTTACCTTGCTTAAAATTTGTATTTTTTAGATAAAAGACTCAACTTTTAGCATATTAGAGTTTACAATCTTCCTTTATAAAATAGATTACTCAATTGTTTTTTTATGACTTAATCTATCTTTTTAGCCAAAAAAATAAATCTTTAAACAAATTAGAACTTTAAAAATGCTATTGTTTATGATTTTTTTTTACAATTCAAGTTAGTCTTTTCTTTTTTGGAAAAATGCTTAACTTTAAACATATCAGGATTTACAATCTTACTTTGTAAACCACATTATGACATTGTTGTCCTATTTATGTATTAAAGTTTCTCTTTTTTAACAAATTAGGGTTTCAAAACTTTATTGATTTAATTATGTAATTTATTCAATGTTTTAGCATTTATATGTCTTCACTCATGTCTTGACTATTTTTCTTCTTTTCTTTAAATTTTTCTACCACACTATTGTGACTTCAATATGCCAATATTGAAAAAAAAAAATTTACTCCATGCAGTAAGTCACTCTTGAAAAAGAAAATTGGAATGTCATCGTCAGGGTTATATAATTGTGGTTTGTGTCAAATTTCACTAATAAAAAATTCTCATTTTCAATGGAATTAATTCTGTAAGACATACTCAAAATGTGTGTTGTTCTTCCTTTTCTTGGAGGGAGTTAGAATTCACGATTCAATAAGAAGGACTCTGCATTACCAATTCCAAAATGAAATTACTGAGGGTATTATATATGCTATTCAATCGTTAAGTGTTGCCTCAAATGGTAGGTGTTACAGAATAATCCACCACCCTTATAAAATTAACTTCCCGTTTCAAACAAAGGTAGTTTTACTTGATAGTAAATGGGTAGAAAAAGTAAACCTACAATATATTCCTCTTTATTTAATTTCTACTCTTCATTTTGACACAAAGTACTTAGCCAATAAGTTGAAATATGATGGTTGAAAATCATATCAAGTTAAGTACATTTTTACAGCTTAATGAAGTTGTTATTTTATGTAGATATCATGAAAGTATTCACAGGCATTGGAAATAAAAGAGAGTTACACAAATATGAAAATAGATGAATTTCAATGTGATGTCCACATAGACTAATGGGTAATATATTTGTTTTATTAGAGATCTAAAAATAGTATTGTATTTTTCAAATTGTTTAACCAAAATTACTTTTTAACAATAGTTTTAAAATGAAGTTCATAATGCAATTATAAGTATACAATTTTCCAAAGTCAATGTTTTTCAAGGTATATAGAATAAATAATTATATTATATTTTTTGATAATGTATAAAGTGACATTATTTTCAATTACACAGTTTTATTTATATATTTAGATAAGGTGTATGTTGAAAACTATATTAATTGTACAAATATACTTTACAACAACACATAAAATATATAATTTTATAATTCATATTTGGTTTGTTAGAGTAATAATCTCTGTAAATATAACATTTATAATGTAGTATGGTGTTTCTGATTATATTGTATAAAATGTATGAAGGTATTGACTACTCATCATCCAAGGATTAAGCTAGTTGCTTGAATATTCTAAACAGAGCATTGAAGATGAACTCCTTCAACTTACACATAGAAATACAATACAATGACTAAAAGACTACAAAGAGATAATTTGTCTAACACTCTTATAATTTAAGTATTGAGGTAGCCATGAGTCTATTGATTTTGTTGTATTGTTACAGGTAACAACTTTTGTAGTTTTGGGAATATATAATATTAAAGTTCATGTGATTGATTAAACAAAGTCAACCAAATTTGCAATTTTTGACAGGGTTACAACCACACTCCTAAAAAAATAGTGTACGAAAATCTTTGAATCTCATGAGAAACTTTTTTTTGTCGTTACATATTTCAAATTGAATGTCTTAAATAATGCATATACTTTTAGAACATTGTTTTTTTCATATTCCAAAGGAGTTTGTAGTTTTGATGGATAATACTATTCTATTCAAAGTTGGCTATAAAAGTTATTAAAGTTTCACATTTGAGCAATGATTTAGAGTTAAAAAAGTTTGTATTGATTTTAATATCCTTCAAAGGTTCAACAATAGTTGCACGAAGAGTGGTAAATCATTGTTTTACGTATGTAGTTTTATATCTTTGTTAATGATATTCCATTTTTTTTTAGCAATATTAATGGTGTTTCTTTGAAGGGTGTATAATATGAAAATGGATAATTTTCTAAACTAAAAAATTAGTTATGGTTCCTATGCTCACATTATAGAGGTAAATTTTCAGTGTTCAAAACTATTTATTATCTATACCATTCAAAATTTGATTAACTTTTTTTTACAGGATACGTTAACTAGGTTTTCAAATAAATTTAGTGATTTTGCATCCGAAACTGTTGGACTTGAGCATTTAAAATAATGATGCAACCATCTAGTGATAATCACTCCACTTAAGAGGGAATGTGCAACCATTTTCTAACCAACAAAGAATTATTTTCCCTTTAAGACATTAAAAAAGCCAAGCTAAATTAATCCATCTCAATATTATGAACTAATAAACCTATCTTACTCTATTTCTATCAAGAAGAATGTTAAGTATTCTTTGTAACATCATTAAATCAATTACCAAGACATTAGATTATGAGCAAGAATTTGACAAAGTAATTGTAGGCCACTAAGTATTAGTGTTTAGTGCACTAATATTTGTCTAATGTTTTATTATATACAATTTTTTTATTCCATTAATTATTATTATTCACGTTTTTTCAATTAAGATAGAAACAATTTTAGTTTTATATGTGTAAAATGGTAATATTTTTTTATCATTTTTTATGTGTACATAATTCAACCAACATTAATATGAGACTCGTTTGAACTGAAAATAGTTTTAACACAAATTGGCTTAATGCTTCAATACATTGTAGTAATAAAGATATTAGAAACCAAGTGAATCCAGTTTTGTCCATGAATCAAATGACTAAATCAAACCACTCCCAATTAGTTCAACATAAACAAAAAAACTTAAATACATTCCAATTAACATTAGTGTTATAAAGGATTTACCTAAAGCAGTGGACCTTCTCGGAATTGTCTTAACCTCAAGCTCTCACAACAAAACTGTTCTCAAGCTCGCTCAGACCACTGAAATCAGGAACATGGTCCTCGGAATCATACTGGAATTGTTGGGGCTAGATCTTCAAAAACAAAATCTGTACAGAGAATTGAAGACAACACAACACAGAAACAAAGAAATCGAGGTGGAAATTCATTATGGGAACAAAGATGAGGTGAAACCTAGGGTTGAGTTTTCAACTCGCAAAGATTGGAAAAAGAGAAAAATGTGAAACTAGGGTTTAGTCTCACTTCACACAAATTGGAAAAAGGGAAAAGTATTTTACATTTAGTGTTTTTGGCACTTAGAAGATTTTACAATATCACACTCATTTATTTTCCTTTTCTGAAAAGGAACATACCATTCAATCTTTTGTGATTACTTGCATAGGCTAAACCTTCACGATTTCATTATCAAATTAAATTTTTAATTTCAAAATGTATTCATCATGCTTGCATCAACTAAACTTTCAAAACTTTAAATTTTTATTATTATTTATATATTTAATACAAACCATTTGATCGACACAAATAATTTATTATTTAAAAAAAAAAATTGTGTCAGCTTAACGTTTGTGTAATCACGTTTTCTAATGAAAGCTTAGCTGACACTATTAGGGTTTAGTGCAGCTCCCACATTTTTTTTTTCAACTAATTTTATTTTTTTGGCATAGCGTAATTTAAACAATTGTAGGCCACTTCATTCATGCATTTTTTAAACTATAAAAAATATTGAATTACAAACAAAAAAAATTAACGGATGAAATTATGTTTTTCTCGATGAAAATTCAAAAATTCATTAGTGATTGAACATGAAACATAATCTATTTTCACATTACTGGTAACCACTAAATCAAAGTCATAATCTAATTTTATAATGATTCTTATTATATTATTATAATAATAATTATTATTATTAATATTAATAATAATATTATTAATAATACTATTAATGTTATTATTATTATCAGTATTTTCATTATTATAATTATTACCAATATTATTATTAATATTATTATTAGTTTTATATTAATAAGTATAATAATAACATTAATATTATAAGTTTTAAGCTGTGCTTATGATAATTTTTGTTTCTTAGTTTTTATTATTTTACCAAACATACTATATATCTTCTCAAAATATTATTAATGTTTTGAATATTTAAGTCTAAAGTTTAGTTCACAAAAATCCAATCTGTTGAAAATCGAATTTTTAAAATTTAAACTCGCAAATCAATCATTTAAGTTTAGGTTGAACCAGATTTAGATAAAACTAAGTTCGGATTAAATAGTGGATACTATCAGATTCGGACTTTGAAAAGTTGGAACTGTTCTTTTGAGAGGGCTATTAATACTAATTATCCAATATTAATTAATAAAATATATTTTTTTATAGTAATTGTAGATGAGTAGTGTTACTTTTCCTTTTATGCTCATTTTTTAAAGTAAAAGATAAGTAATCATTATTTCGATTGTTGATATATTAAAACTTTAAATTGAATCTGTCCGGCAACAGTAGTAATCATTTTAAGGAAGTTCCTTCCTGCATCCCTACATTTTTCTTTTAGCACTCACACAAAGTTGCGCAAAGATAAAATTGTCTCTATATAAACTGTATATTTACAAAAAAAGTTATATTTCGGATTATGAAATTCAGTAAATTTTTGGATTGGCCCTTCTGGTAAATTTTCAGATTGGCGCATCCGGTAATCTCCCGGATTGGTGCTTCCAGTAGTACATGAATGATAGTGTTAATCCAAAATAAAAAAATGCAAAACATCCATAATTGAAAAAACCATTATGGATCCGCCAATCCGTAATTCAAAATATGCATTCCGGATTCAGAAATCCATAATTGAAAAAATTCATTCTGGGGGATCCACCAATCCGTAATAGAAATTAGGCTTTCGGATTCAACAATTCAGAAATCAATAATTTATGAAAACTTTGCTTCCGGAACACCCACTCATCCGGAATGCAACATGATTCACTTCCAGATTGATAAATCCGTAGCACACTCCCAGATCTCGAAATTATGGGGGTCAGTTTCAGAATTTACAAAATTGTGGGGATGCAGGAAGAAAAATGTAGAGGTGCAGGAAGAAACTGCCTCATTTTAAATTCGAATTGATTGGGCCTGGTCTGGGCCATGTGCTGATTTTTCAATGGAAAATTCTTACTGCTCCTCTACAAATTTCTTCCTGCACCCTATCACTTCCAAAAAAGACCTTTTTGCCCCCTTTAAAAATTCACTTCCATATTGTTCTTTCTGAAATATTTCCGGAACGTCTTTTCCAAAACATGTGTTTATGAATTCTGGATTTATAAATCCAGAAATAAGAAAAATTGTGTTCCAGAAAAAATTTCCAGAATGAGCTTTTGTCTTTCAGATTTTCTATTCTGAAAATATGCTTTGCTTACGGAATTATTATTCTGGAAACACCTAAAACTGTAAAAGGTAATTTCAGTATTTTTAAAGAATGTAGGAGTGCAGAAAGAAAAGTATAGAAGTGCAAAAAGAAACATCCTTTTTCAATCCTATTTGGAGGTATTATCATTTTTTTTTACAAAATACGAAGTAAACATCTAATATAAGATACAAGCTAAAAAGAATAACAGAAAAGATAAAAAAACAAAACTAAATAAAATTGTAAGTGAATAACTAATTTCTAACAAAAGTAATATTGTTTTCCTAAGGAAGAAACATCTTGAAAACATTCGCAACAATATTTAGTAAAATTATAACAATTTGGTGTGATTGAAAGAAGAGTTGAAAATAAATTAGTTTGGAGTTAAATAGTGAGAGACTACTGTATGCTTCTTTGATCTCCAAAAGTTAAATAAGAGTCTGCAAAAGACACTAAATCCAATAACTAAGTGACTAATACATGACTAAACACTAACACTAAAAGAAAATCATGAAATAAAAATTAAGTTTTAATAATAAAAAATAATTAGTTGGTATAGTGACTAAATTAGAGATTATTTTAGAGATTAAATTTTTTTTATTTCTAAATTAGTTTATATTATTGTTAAATGATTTTTAAATTGGTATCAACCAAAGATTTTGTTACCAGATTTAGAAATTAAATAATTGATAGTTAAAACTTTGATTGTTAATTAAATACCAATTTAAAAACCATTTAACAATAATAGAAACTAATTTAGAAATTATTTTTTAAGATAATCTCTAATTTAATTACTATAACAATTAATTTTTTTTTTTGTCATTTTTCTGGCAGTGAAAAAGTTAAATTAGAAACACTAAAGCCTTCGATTGTACAACAAAATTTAAAGAGAATTTAAGAATGATGTTGCAGATTTAATAAATCAGAACATACAGCAACCTGATCATAAAATATGAATACAAAAATAATAAAGTTTGCGTCAACTAACTCAAATGTTAACAACCAAATAAATATAATAGTGAATGTTCAACAGATAAAGTAAACTACAAATGAGCCACAGGTATGGAGTAAGACTTAACAACAAGTGACTAATGTTGATTAATTTTTCATGTTGAAAGTAAAAAAAAAAATGGTTACCATCGTTTTTCACAATTTTTATTGTTATAAGTATTATAAGAAAAATCATTTTTAGCCCCGGTTTGAATTGGGGGTGGCACTGTAACCACAGAAGGATGTGGAGTGCCACCCCCATATGGTTGAGGGTGTGGGTGAAAGTGAGGTGAAAGTTGGGCCAAATGAGAGAAGGAGAGGGTGAGGGAATGAGTGCCACGTAGGATAAGAGAAAAGTCATGTGTGCCCTTCACTTGGAGGTATCTGGGCATGCATGGTAAGTTGGTGAGATAGTGTGGATGAGTGTAATAAAAGTTTCAGCAGCAAACTATATCTCCTTCCCAACCTCACAAACCTCACAAAGCAGAGACAATTCACTTGTTCACAAAAGCACAGACCTAGAGAGTTGGTTCTCGGTTTGTGACCTGAGGTGAGTTTCTGTGAATTTAGTTTTGTTCTTAACCGATTATGAGTGAAAATGAACGTCTGCCATAATCGATTATGTGAGAAAAAATAGTTGATAATCGATTATGCTCATGACATAATCGATTATCTGTAAAAATTTTAGTGGGATAATCGGTTATGGTGGTTTTTGAACTGGAAGCATAATCGATTATGTGGTATAAACCTGTTCAGATTTTTGGATTTATGTTTTTTGAACTAATTTTTGAATGATTTTTTTTTCAGACACACTTTAAAAAATCTTAGTTGCATTGTGTTGTGGTTTTGTTATGTTGTATGTGTGTGTGTTTTTTTTTTAAATTGTGTTTGGATATTTAGTTTTATTTTGAAGTTAATTTGTTTTAATTATTTTAAAGTACTTGCTAATTAGTTTATAATTTTCGATGTGATGTTTAGAAAAATTGATTATCTAAAATTGTATATTTTCATGAAATTTGAATATGTTATTTTTGTTATATGAATTGAATTTATTATAGATTCAAATTAGAGATCTATTATTTTAAAATGCCTTTATTAAAAAATTATAAAAATTGTTACGGTAATTTAAAAAGGGAAAATCAAATATACAGAAGATTTTTTTAACATTTAAATGTATACCTAGTATTTTTTTTTTAACTTTGAAGCTATTAATAAATAAATTTTTTATTTAAATTTACAGAATATATTATTTTTTAGAAATTATTATTTTTACAGAATATAAATATAATTTTTTAATGTTATTTTTAAAACAAATATTGTATTAATTAAAAAAACAGAAAAAATTACATAATAAATTAGAATTTATAATAATATGTGTACATACTTACTATTTTTTGAACATTTAATTCTTTATAAAAAAATATATTTATTTATTTGAAATGGTTATTTTTACTTAATGGAAATAGAAATTTTGAATGCTATATTTTATATTTTTGGACATTTTACATACACATACCATAAAATACATATAATTTATTTGTCATAGTTTACATGAATTGTTAATGTTATTATGAAAAAATTAAAACAAATATTGTAGTAATTAAAAAGAACAGAAAAAATTATATAATAAATTCGATTTTTTAATAATATGTGTAGATATTTAATATTTTTTTAACATTTAATGTTTTATAAAAAAAACATTTATTTATTTGAAATTATTATTTTTACAGAATGTAAATATAATTTTTTAATGTTATTTTTTAAAACAAATATTGTATTAATTAAAAAAACAGAAAAAAGATTACATAATAAATTAAAATTTGTAATAATATGTGTACATGGTACTATTTTTTGAACATTTAATTCTTTATAAAGAAATATATTTATTTATTTGAAATGATTATTTTTCTTAATGGAAATAGAAATTTTGAATGTTATATTTTTTAATTCATTTCAATTTTATATTATTTTTTAAGTTATAATTGAAACTTACAATTATTTTAATTATCAAAATTATGTACAAAATTAATAATCATTTTATTATTATTTTTTTACACACTTAGACAAAAGTATATTTTATTATTATATATAACATAATATAATAGAAATTAAATAATATAATACTAATTATTTTAGTTTACTAAAATTTCCTTTAAACTAATTAATATTTCATTTTCCTATTTATTTATATACAAGGGTGAATGTGTAATCTTACAATTTACACTATTCAAAATATATTAAAATACTCTCACAACTATCACATTATTCACATTTTTTCAATAAACTTTATTCACACACATCCTCCAATCCAAACACCCTCAACTTTCTCCACACTTTCTTCACATTTTTATTTTTTTTTAAATAAAAGCTTCCATGTTAGGTATCACTATGCAACTTAAGATCTACACTTTCTTCACAATTTCACTCACTCACACCCTCAACTTTCCACTCATTCACAACCTCTAGTCCAAACAAAGCATTAGTGATATAAATATTTATTATTAAATATTATAAATATGTTATTATTATTACTTTATGACAATAAATAAATTGTCACTAGTATTTTTGTCATTATTATATTTATTACAATAATTTTAAATATTATTAAAATTAAGTTTTATTGTTATAAAAATAATTATTACTAATAATTTTATATAATAGTGAGAATAATAAAATATCAATGAGTTATCACAAATATATATAATAATATTTAGTATTTTTTACTATAAATCTTATGAGACAATTAGTTATTAATTGTTTTGAATTATTAATATGTTAGTGTGTAGTTGTCATAAATAGATACGATCTTATAATTAATAGGCAAATTATATTTAAAATTTTAAAATAAATAAACATAAAATATTAAAAAATAACTCTCTCTATATATGTATATGACATCAGATTTTATTCTAGAATATTTAAACTACATAAATATTAAAAACAACAATAAATGGTTTGTAGTATCTTTAAGGATTTTGATCCTTCAAAATAAATAAAATAAATGATTAATACAAATAAAAAATTAATTAATAATATTTTAGAAATGTAAAGATGTAATTATATTTAGGGTTTAATAAAGTAGTTATTTGACTTTTCATCTCTTTCAATATTTTGTTTCAATTGAGTTTTCATAGCAAGTTGTTGATCTTCAATTAGTTGGCGTTGAAATTGCAATTGACTTTAAAGTTGAATGTTAATCTCTTCTTGTTTTTGGAAAATGCTAGTCAAATTTTGTATTTCTAACTCTAAATCATCTCTTCTTTTTTGTGCATTTTCTAGTTGACTTTAAATAAACGGTCTCTCTACATTTTTTTTTCCCATCAATACATTTCCTATACCTTGTGGGTGATTTGGTTTTGTTCCTACTATAAATGCAAAATGTTTAACCAATGTTAAGTGCTTCTAAAATTTCTTCTTCATACACTCCACCCACATTTTTCAAAATTTCCTATACAATGTCAAAACAACATAATTAACATTTAAAATATTTTATAATATTAAAAATAAGGATGTTATACATATGATTAGATTAAAGAAAGATTACAAATATAAAACAAAATTAATATTAATATGACGCTCAAAATGTCAACCTATGAAAAAAACCCTAAAATAACTATAATAAAAGCTTTTATAAAAAAAATGAAAATAATAATAAAAAAATTAGATAATTTGTGACAAATTTTATCTTTGCTACTTAAACTTTATCATAAAAACTTACATTTGTTAACTTATATTTGTTGTAGTGAGGATTTAGAAGTTTTCAGTGCATAAGGAACACATATTTGGATCTTTGTTGTGAAATTCAACTAATATTTGGATGAAAGAAAAGGTTTTCTCTTGAAGGAGAACACAGGGGATGAAGAGCCTTCTTACACATGAAGAAGGAAAAGTATATGAAGAATACGTGTAAAACCAAAATTTAATTTATCCTTTTTTAGTATATGAAATGGAATGGATATATGTTAATAATCATTAGATTACATAAATTAATGAGTCTCTGTTATGTAATTTGTAATTATTTCTATATATTTATGTCCTCAATAACTACAAACACTTATTTAATTTTTTTAATGTCATATATATATATTAATTTTATATCAATTAAACTAAAACTACACAAATATAATTACAACAAAATCCGTAACGAATATTAAATGAATGATTTAATTATTTATAACGAGGCGGGTAAGAGAATAGTATCTAACATGCCAATATTTATTATCCATTATTGATAAACTTTATTTGATTTTTTTTTAAAATTAAATGATTAAGATAAATTTATTGATGAAAAAAATATTAATAATTAAAAATGATTTAAAATTTAATTTTATATACTTATACTTTTTATTTAGACTTATGAAATTAAAGTTATTTTTTGAAAATGTTAATTCTTTGCAATACATATTTGACTTTTTTAGAAAGATCAAATTTATTTGCACTAATATTTTTAATACAATTTTATTTAAATTATAATTTAAATTTAATATTTTATTTAAATTTATATTTTAAAGAATTATTTTAAAATAATTTTATTTAAATGAAACAAATAAAAGTAAAAGGTAGCTATGCGGTTTCTTTTTCAAGGATAGGTGAGAGAGATAACAAGACACATACTTTTTTTAGACAGGACAAATAGTATGTAGGTACTAACTCTAACCAAAATACAGCTGCATAAAAACTAAAATAGTTTTATTTATCAATCACATATCACACCCAATTCTAAATGTAATTTATTTGTAGGATTCAATAGACTCTGTTAAACTATACTCTTTTTATAAATTCACCCTAAGCTTTTAAAGTATTCTAATTAATCTTTAAACCTTATTCTACATGTAAATAGACATTATAAATTTTAATTTCATTCTAATTGATCCTTGTAAATAAACATCATTCTCATTATAAATAAACAACTTAATATCAATCTCCTTCTAATTTATCCATAAAACATCATTCTTTATAATTAGTTTGTTTCATTTTAGTTAGAGTTAAATATGTGTATCTTAAATCTCAATCATGTATTAATATATTTTTTTTTCTTTTGTTGTAATTCTTTTTGATAAAAAATAAATTTGAAAAAAAAAGAAATAATGGAAACAATTAAAAAGTGTCTACTTAAATTTTTACTTTTATTTTTAATGTTTCATAATAAATGATTGTGATTTAACGAAACAAATTGTTGAGATGTATTATTTATTAGTTGTATGATTTTAATTTAAAAGAAGAGACTATTTTAAAAAAATGCGAAAAATCTACGGATTAAGGGTAAATTTTGAATTGAGGTGTTTATCCATAAAATGGATAAAAAATTATAGATTAATTGAAATAAAATAAAATTTTAAGATATTTATTCATAGAAATAAAATTTAAAAAATAATTAAAACGAAACTAAAATTTAAAGTGTTTATTTCTAAACTTCAAGAGAAATACTTTTTCATTACGCATTAATCCATTCGATCACTTAATTACATCTTAAAAAGGCATTACAGATAAATACACGTAAGCAATCAAACATGAAAGGAGTTTCTTTTTCACATACTTTTGTTTTTGTCTTCTTGGTTGGTTGCGGGTTTTATTTATTTTTTACAATTTTTTTCATGTTTGTCTTTATACCTAAAAAAAAAACTCCTTTTTTTTTCACTATTTTCATTCACAGCAACAATTTAATATTTTTTGTAATATTTTTTTTGCTAAAAAAAAAAAGGTATTGTAATTTAATACTTAATAAAAAAAGGAGTCCAAAGAAAAAAAAAATGAGGTATGACAGGTATTTTTATCTAGTCCTGATACAGTGGTGTGTGGGAAAAAAGATTGTATCAAAATTAAAGAAGATTTCCGGTTGATGAACGTGATCTTACAATAAGTATGTTTTATTTATCAGCCCAAGACAGCTTGTAGTAACATGACAGGAAAATAACATAAGCAAGTAATATAGAGTCTACAAACAGTAGCGCAACAACATGTTTGAAAAGCACCATAATCCTTTAGTCATTCATACATCTTCAGCTTATTCATTTGCTGCTTCCCTGAAAAAGCATTCAAAACACTATTTGATCAATGCCATAGAGAAGTCAATTAAGGAAATTCATGCATGCATGCATTCATTGTTGTAGGCTATGGTGTGAGTGTGACATGAGTACAATCATCACTTTCCAAACTGAGATACATGATTACATGAAGTGAACTTAAAATAGAGTTTGTTTATATTCACACATATATGATATATATACATATATAATACCTTCTTCCTAGTCTGGCTTGGAGTTTTCTTTGGACCTGGTTTGGAGGCTGGGGCTTTGGGAGTTCCTGAACTAGGTTTGGCAGCAGTCTCTTTCTTCACCTGCCCTGCGGAGTAAGGAGATTTCTCAACAGGTTTCTCAGCTTTGAGTGATGCCATTTTACTCTACTATTCTAAGCAAACGCTTCTCTTAGCCTCAGGTTTTAACGCTACAGCATACATCAATTTATAGCTGAGTTTAATCATAAGCCAATTATACCAAATTGCCAGAAACCATTATCTTGAGGGAATGGAATAAACTCAACTATGAGCTAATGGAGGGATAATGCTGCAGCATCTTATGCTTTCCCTTAGTTAGGCAGCAGATATTATTGGGTTCATATTCTACAATTTGGTTTCACATGTTGAGGCCTGCATGATTCATATGCTGTTTTATCAGAAGCCTTCTGGAAGACTGGTATTTCTTCGTTTGATAACAGCTATATACCTTTTCAATTTATAGGATATAGATAATGGGTTCTTATCCTTATATGTAAAAGGCAACAGCAAAAGTAGGTGCCTGACATATTCCAAGAATTAACAATTAATTGTTTGTGACTTTTTTCTGTTAATGAATGAGATTGATTTGGTATTAAATATAAAGAAGATCATATACTTGTTTTGTGTTTATGTTCTACATTTATGCACGAATTTGTTAGTGAGAAAACTTTTTCTTCTAAGTTATTACTGCATCAATTTCGGGAGCTGAGATTAGTATATAATTTGTGTTGAGAAGTTTTACATGATCTCTGCCTCTATTTTTAGTTGAAATCTGATCAAAGGAAGCCCAAAATTGGATGGACCTTTACTTGTCCAGGATAATATAAATGAAGACTTTGTCCGTGCATTTATCTTTTTGTATCACTGATTAAACTTTATATGATGAAGGGTTCCTCGATGTAGTAGTCTGAGAAATAACAGAACATATTGATTTAAAGGAACATTGCAAAAATAAATTCTTGATGAAAAATATTCTTAGTTAAAGAACAATTAACACTAAAACAGTTCATTAAACTAAGTTATTAATTTTTTTAAATCATCAATTGAGCAACTGAACTGTATCAAAACTGGATTTTTTACTGTACAAAATCTGGAAATATTATTATCTATATGTTTAACGTTTTATTTTCAATATGTATAATATCCCAGTGTTTAGTTCAACATTTATTACAATTTTTGTTCCATCAAAAACCAGTCCCACTGAATCGTGATAAGTAAGGAGTCTGCTACAAACACAATCATTGAATGAATCCATGTGAAGAACTAAAGTAAGCAAATTATATAAAGAATGAACAACAGTGTGCTGGTCTGATAGATAAACAAGGCCAGATACATATTTCTTAATAATACGTTACAAGTAGCCACACAAGTGTGTTAATGAAGATCTAAAATCACCTTTAGATGCCAGCAATAAACCATTGTCCTCTTGATAACTAATACACTAGATGGAGTCTACTGGTACGGCTGCTTGTTCTCCATAAAAAATTGGACTATATTCAACAAATTTTGATCGCTTCATTTATGTTAATTAATCACCAGGGCTTAAGATATTCACCTTACAACTTGAATCGAATTACCACACTAACTGAGGTGGTGATTCGAACAACCAAACTTGAAATAAATAACATGGTCTCTAATTTGTTAAGTCTTTAGTCAGTGAGGTTGCCCCATCCTCAAGGCTAGATATGCCACAATTCTGTATCCAATTAACATTACAGTCAATGCAGCCACTTCACCCCACATGTTATCATCAAGCTCCAGACACTTTATGGCAGGGAAATCTCTCACTCTACAATGTAACCCTGGTCCACACTCATATACCTTATTTATTGGATACTGGACTGCTACCAGAAGCTTATAGCAGTAGTGACTGAAAGAAATGTACTTCAACCATGCTATAAAAGCAGGCATTTGCTGAATATAGTAACCACCGGCCAAGAGAAACACCAGCATGGTCACTGAAGCTAGAGTTGTGGCCTGCTTCACATCCATGAGGATGGCACCAAGTGCTAGGCCTATGCCTTGAGAAACTAGCACATTAAAAAGCATGATCAAGATGGTTAACACAAATGTGACCAATGAAGGCTTGAGACCACCCATCCAGTAGGAAATAGTTACAAATATGGTAGGAAGCACTAGCTCCATTGGTAAGTCCCCCACCATCCTGGCAACATAGTACGAGGAGAGTTGGTACATCCCTGAAGATCTTTCCTTTATTAGCATTGGCCTCTCCAGAGGAAAGGCAAAGATGGCATTGAAGAGAGGGAAAAATCCCCAGAAGATGGAGAAGAAGAAAAGGAGTCCCACCTGTTACAAGGGTTATACTGTTATAAGTAGTACTACTAAATAAAGTTACCACTTTCTATTGAGTAGTGCAAAAATGTCAGCATCTTCGAATTTTCATCCGAAAAAACAGCATATAGGTTCATAAATACCTGATCTTGTACATGGGCAGGATCAGAGTGCCACCACAGAAGTCCTGAGAGAACGGATACAGACAGTACTTGGAAAATCCTTAAACCAGAAAAAGATTCATGCCTCCTCTCTTGTAAACCCCTCTTAAGAAGCACCCTGAATTGGCCCCACCAGCTGGTAGTCCATTGGTTATCAGAGCCTACAAGGCATAAACAATGACCATTTAGCCATGGTGTTATGTAAAACTAACTGTTGTCAACATCAAGAGAGCAAGAAAATTTCACTTACGTCTAGGTGTTCCTGATGTAAAAGCCAGAGGGTTAGTGTTATTTTGTTGAATGTCTTCTTTAAGAGCAGGATATAAGTTTTTCTTGAAGGATGAAATTAGGGACTGTTTGACTGAAGCTTGATCCTCATTGTGGTCTATCTGATCATCATGTTTGACATCAGCAACTATGCCTGCCAAACCACAGAATCTAAAGTATTAGAACTCGTCACCATGCCTTTCAACAAATTCGATTCAAATCAAATAAATATTTTTACTTATGTGACCAAATATTACAAGACATCCAACGACCACTCATCAACCATGTTTGAAGATGCTTCCATCATCACTATTTTCCGTGCTTCAAATATCTTGTGCAATTATAGGGAATTCAGTTTAATTTCTCATCCAACTTTAGAATTAAAGTACAACGGCTTCTAATCGTCATAACATGATCAACACTGGCTTAAGACTCAATTGTTGTTAGGTTGTTGATTAAAAATTGTGGCTAAAATTGGGCTGCCAGAAAAATCTTTTACCTTGAAGAAAAAGTACCACAGCAGCAAGGGTGAGAGTAAAAGTAACGACTCTATATTCAAAAAAGAAAAAGAAAGAGAATTACAAGCACTTGTGAACGGAGAAAAAAACAATTTTTTTATAAGCAATATGGAAATATATCCAAAATGATTTGAAGGTAAATGAAAGGCAATAAACACAAAGCAGCTCTAAACATCTTTCACAAAACTTGATCCGGCCACCATGAGAATCGGATCATTCCAATCACCTTTAACATGTATTAGATAAAGTTTGTTCAGTATTGCATAAAGTTTGTTCAGTATTGATCTAAGGCATCACAAAAGATGGATGAATGACTTATCAATTTACTGCTTCTTATTATGACCCATTGTTACCAGGTGTCGCCGCCTTGACAACACATCAAGGTTCATGAGTTCAGATAAAATCTTCAATCTTTACACCTCCATTATTTAAAATCTGAAAATGAACCCTCACCTACCCAATTAACGACAAGTGTAAAATCTCAAAGAGTCAATGTTGTTTCGTGAAGTTGACATCCACAAACTCCCAAAATTTCCTTTCGCATCACAAAAATAAAAAACAGCAACGTTTCAGTTTTCAAAGTCATAAAGACATGTTGAGTAGTGCCCCATTGACAAACTTTCAAAGCAAATTCCCCTCACCATACCACATATTAAAAAATTTGTGGTCAGCATTAATTTAACCACACACTTCTCGCTATACTTTATATTAAATCTAATCTAATCTAATCAATCATCATGTTTAGTTTAACCCTACCTCACTGGAGCAGTAAAATTTTAAACATGTATAACATCATATATTTTAAAATCATGTTCAACCATGAACTTTTTTCACTCAATAGCTTTTTATGAAACTAAAATAAATGAACCCTTAATTTGACCACACTACTTAGTACTTACCATTAGCAAGGTCAAGGAGGAAATCTGCCGGGTTCATGAAATTGAAAGCCGGGACATACCCAATGGATCCGAGATAGTCCATGACCCGACCAGCATGCCCGCTATAAATCGGGTACCCGTCAGACAAGACCACCACCTTATCAAACATCCTGTACAACCGGCTGGAAGGCTGGTGGATGGTGGTGACGACGGTCCGACCCGCCCGGGCGAGCTCTCGGAGCACCGACACAATAAGTTGGGCCGTGGTGGAGTCCAAACCCGAAGTTGGCTCATCGACGAACAACAAACTCGGGTTGACCAACATCTCCTGCCCGATACTGACCCGTTTCCGTTCCCCACCTGAAATGCCCCGGAACAGAGCCATGCATCCTCCAACAGGGCTATTACGACACCGTGTGAGGCCAAGCTCCGAGATCACCATCTCCGCGTGCTCCTTCTTCTCTTCTCTGCTCAAACTCTTTGGCAGCCTCAACAGAGCTGCGTAAGTGAGAGTCTCCAACACTGTGAGGTGAGGGTAGAGAACGTCGTCTTGGGGAACGAACCCAACCTTTCGTTTCACGAAGGAGCTGTCGCTGTGGCCGTTGTACGTTATGGTGCCGGACACTTTTCCGGCCAGCCTTCCCGCCAGGGCGGTTAAGAGGGTCGTCTTGCCGCTCCCGGAGGGACCCAGCATTGCCGTTAACTCGCCGGGATTCGCTACTCCGGTCACGCCGCTCAGCACCTTCCTTCTTAGCTTGGACTCATTACGTAAAACGCAACCCTTCTTCTTCTGGCTTTCGAAGGTTATAGTGTAAGACACGTCTTCGAACTACACCACACAAGATAGACAAATTTATACCGTGATTAGAGAAACATTCTTGTTACAACTATCTCTTGTATCATATGTAGAATGCCTTTTTTAGATCAAGATCAAGCTGATCTTTCTGCATATAAATTATGTATATTGTTTCTATGACAAATATTTGAAGCTAAGAAATAAAATAAAACAAAGGTAACAAATATATATATTATGAGGAGAGAGAAGATTGATGAGTACTTTGAGGGTAATGGGGCGCAAGGATTGATGAAGAACGGATAATCTTGGTGGTGGTGGTGGAGTTGGCTGAGTGTGATGCTGCGTGGGAATGTCATTATCATCGAGTTCCAGACTTGGTTTGATTTTGTTAGTGGTAGAACCTTCTGGTTCATGATGGACGGAGCTGGTCTCTGATCGGGTTGATATGGGTGGAATGTTTGGTGCAATAGTGGTTTCTTGCTCTGGGGGCATCATCTCAGAAGTTGGAGATCCACTGAGATATGAAAGTAGTGATGAGAAAGAAGAGATGTTAAGATGGTAGTAGTATAATAATTAATTAACTGAAATGGATTGGAAGGAAGAGCAGAAAGGAGAAAGAAGAGGAAGGTAGAATCACATGAGAGAACAGGTGTATGTATAAAGTGGGGAAGCTAGGCACGAGAAGCACACAAGGATGTGATTGAACGATAGCACAATATATAGTCTTAGGAAGAGAGAGCACCATCTGCAGCTACTGTGTTGGTGTTGCTGTCACTACTGTTGTTTGCTGTTCAAGGATGTTTTTGTTTTGTAATTTGTTGGGTATGCTCAAATAAGATAATAATAAGAATAATAATACTAAAAAGGAATGGGTTTTGGTATCTGCTATTTTTCCTTTTGTTTTTGGGTTTTACCTTTAGAAGGGGAAAAGTATTGTTGATGGATGGATGGATATAATGGCATTGCATTCAACCCGGCCACGTGTGTGGAGGGCATTTATTTGATTCCTTATCTTTTCTGTGAAAAAAGTAATGCAGATTTTTAAAGTTGATAGTAAAAGTTTTGTAATAATACTAATAATGAAAACAGCTTCGGGGCCCAATATCTGATTTCATAATATCCACTTCCTCAAAGTATGAAAATGCCTAATGCCTTTTCTGCAGCTTCCACTCTATCATTACTTTTTTTTTTACTATGGTAATTAACAAAATCAGTTTAAATTTATAGTATAGCTTCTAAGAATATATATATATATATATATATATATATATATATATATATATATATATATAAACATTATATAAAAAAAAACATATTTTTATATATAGTGTGTGATTTTTCTTTTTTTTTTTTTTATTCTCACTTAT